>Ga0206678_10000991_pt1 | contig 18340 bp, 13 predicted proteins | sample M180m12015metaG_FD_155453 | JGI IMG/M metagenome (GOLD analysis project Ga0206678, IMG submission 155453) | Ammonia-oxidizing marine archaeal communities from Monterey Bay, California, United States - M1 80m 12015 | ecosystem: Environmental > Aquatic > Marine > Intertidal zone | place: USA... | reverse complement strand
CGTTCAAATGCCAATTGCGACCAGTTATTCTGCTGACTCACAAACTCAAATGGACACCATCAGTGGGGGACGCAGCATATTAATCGAAGAATATACTGCCACTTGGTGTCCTAGTTGTGCTGAAATCGACCCGTATTTGATGGACTTCGCTAATACTCATGGTTCCAGAATTGCCATGGTAGCATACCATCCAAGTGATGATGTTGATGCTTTTGAACCACTTGCTGCACAGAATAGAATAAGCAGATTGCAAATCACTCACCCTGATTTAGCTTCAACTCCTACATTTATTGTAGAGGATGGAGCGCTTAGAATTGGTCCAGATTCTTGGCCTGATGTTAATTCAGATATTCTCAATGAGGAAGTAAAAAGACAATCTTACACTCACTTAAAACTCGATATTCAGCAAGATAACGATACTTGGACTGCTACTGCAAAGATTATTGAAAATGAGACGGTAGATAATGGCCAGTTAACGATTATGATCATTCAACATCAAAAAATAGTTCCTGATGGTTTCGATAATCCAGGTGATGAAACAAGAGATAGAGTACTTATTGCAATAGCTGAATGTGACATCGCTAGTTCTTCTATCATTTCAAATATTGAATTATTATCTGCACAAACAACTACTTGTGTTGATGATTTTTCTGTAACATTCTCTCCTGAAAATGAATTCTTTAGTGTGCTTCTAATTCATGAGCCAACGACTTCACAACTTGAAAACGGTACTACTGGAACTTTTGGTGTTGTTGAGTATAAGAGTAATTCTGTTATCACTACTCAATCTGGTATTGATAATTCAATCATTGTTGTTGGTTTTATTCTCCTTGGGTTTGCATTGGTATTCAAAATGAGAAGAAATAATTAATCAAGGCACAATTATTTTACCGGATTTCTGCAATGCACCCCGAAAACCGTCGGTAAACGACGCATTGCACCGCATCTTTGATAAGTGTAGGAGTTGATTATAATACAATGGCAGAAACATGGGAAGACATAACATGGGAGGAGGAGACTCCTCTAAAGGAGTGGGTTGTCGAGTACATCGCTTTGGTTGGTGGAGAAAAAATCCACCACCTTTCTATCTTGTATGGAGAGAGTCACCAAGATGTGCAAAGAAGCCTTCTTCATGAATTAAGACGAACATACCCCGACAGTGACAGGATTGATGTCACAGTTCTCCGGATGGAAGAAACTGTGATGGAAACTGATGCTTTACACTTTGAAGGATATTATATTCCTTGATTCAGTTTTTGTGCCAATCTCCAGAATCATGGAGTTTGCCCATTTTCCAGAATCCGTAAATCAGTAGAAGATTGCCGATGTGTGTTGCTGTACAGTAAGGGCATATCTTCTCCATTTGATATTCAGCATACATCAGCCAAGCTATTGCCAAGACACCTGTTGCAGTAATCATAAATCCTAGCTTAATATTGGTACCAACCCATTCTGCTTGTGGTTCTTTGTTAATACTCATCAATAACCATAGGAAGAAGGTATAGATCATTATTCCAAACAAAGCCCATCTAATTCCCAAAAATGGCATTGTATTATATTCTGCATTTCCAATTACATCATCACATGAAAACATATTATTTACCACACAGAAACCTGCACCCTCTGAAATTGTATTAGAAATCCAAAGTGTCATTGCAGCAATAACAAATCCAGAAAATGCAATCAATGTTGAACCTGCAAGAAGTCTACCTCTTAGAGTTTTCAAAGAAGGGAATTTTTCTGACAGGGAAGCAGAAAAAGATTCACCTGCAGGTGAGATTAGAAGGGCACCAATTACCATCGGAATTGAAAGTAATGCAAGTATAGTATTAGAATCCATAAATTCCATTCACTCACCATCCTGGGGAACCAATCTAATGATGGCTTCATGGAATTTTTCTTCTTGATGTTCATGACTTGCCCAAGCGATAATTCCATCTGGTTGAATCAAGAAATATGCAGGAGTACCGCCTATTTTCCAATTATCCATACTTGTTTTATCCAAATCATCGATAAATGGAATTGAATATGGAGATCCATCTCTTGATGAACAATCAACATTTCCAGAATTACACATTTCTCCTTCTGTTTTATCCCTAAATGCTTCTATTTCAGCCCTAGAAGAATCGTGTCCATTTAACCCAGTAAGTTCTGTCGCACTGGCAATAAAACTAACATGAGGGCCTTTCCAATTTGGATTATTAGGATTAGGAGTAAAGAAGGTAGATGCGTCTTGATATTCCTGTGCTGAATTGAAACAATACGGACAATCAGTATCCATAAATTCAATCATTACCCACTGACTGTCTTTGGTATCATTGTTTTCTATATCCCACTCATAGTCATAATAGGATTGTAAGTCAAAGTCCTGCCATCCTGAACCATTGTAGGCTTTACCAACAATATTAGGTGCTCTTTCGCCCTCTTTTGTCCCAGTAGCAACAGGATTTGATGTAAAACCAATAACCATCATTGCAGCTAAGAATAATGCTATTGCAGTAAGTGCTGTATCCATTCTTGCATCGCCATTTTCATCATCTTTTATCTTCATTTGTTCCACCTTCTCTTTCTTACAAACCAATTTCTTCAATTAGCGCACGTGCAGTATGCCTTATCGCATCTTCGGAATTATAATTAACATCAAAGCCAATTTCCAGCATTTTATCAATAGCCAACATTGCTCTAGGAATATCTCCTGCCCAACCTCTATCTCCACCAGTGTATTCTATAGAAGCCCCTGTACAACCAGTCTCTTCAACAACTATTTCTGCAATTCTTCTTACAGATGCTGTATCATGACTTCCTAAGTTGAATAGATTTACATTATCATCGGAATTTGCCATAACATGCAAGATTCCATCAACACAATCACCGACTTCCATGTAGGACTTTTCCTGTAATCCATTACCTAATACTTCCAAACGACTTGGATCGGCTTTTAATTTGTGAATGAAATCAAAAATTACACCATGTGTACCTCTGGTTCCAATAATGTTTGCAAAACGGAAAATCCAAGCCTGTAATCCAAAAGTTCCAACCCAACTTGAAATCAATCCTTCACCTGCTTGCTTGCTTGCACCATATAGTGAAATTGGCAAACATGGTCCATGATTTTCAGGTGTCGGCATTGGTGCATCCTCACCATATACTACAGAAGATGATGCAAAAGCAATTTTATTGACTCCTTCTACGCGCATTGCTTCAACAATATTGTATGTAGCAATAGTTCCTTGTTGTAAATCAGTATCAGTAATCTTTGTTCCCAATCTAATGTCAGGGTTTGCTGCCAAGTGGAAAACACATTCTATTCCACTCATTGCAGAAAGAACATCTTGGTAATTTGTAATATCTCCTCTAATCAATGAAACCTTACCAGAATCAATATGATTTTGAATAAAATCAAGATTTCCACTTGAGAGGTTATCGATTACAACAACAGTGTCACCTCTAGAAACTAATCTATCAATTAAGTGAGAACCGATGAATCCTGCTCCACCGGTGACTAATGCTCGCATGGTTCTTCCTCACGCCTCCTATGTATGAGTGTTTTCAAATGATGTCTAGTATTATTCAACAAATAAAACAAGACTATTATGTGCTTTGAGGTGATTCGTTGAAATTACTGTGCAGCAGAAATGTGCATAGCGGATGTGTATAACATGGTAAAAAAAACTGAAACAAAGAAGACTGAAACTGAGAACGAAGAAAATACTGGAAACAGTGTATTGATTGGATACGTTAGGCGTAGCAATGCTGGAGGTGCTTTGAAACTGAGCATCAACACTAATGCATTTGCAGATTGCTCAACATATGTAACAAGCGATGGTCAGGCCTATGTGCCACTGATCATTTCCTTGAATGCCCTAAACAAAGTATTGAGTGGAGAAAGAGCTGTAACAACTGTTTCCCAATTCCAAGACTAACGTTAGGATAATTATTCATTTGTTGAAATATTCAAGATTGGTTTCAATGCGTTGAAACTTACCTGTCAAGGTTTCGCCCAGCATTTTTCTGAGGAATTATTCTGGGCCAAAATAATACTTACCAACACAATTTATAGGACTTAATGCTATTATTTATGCATTAACAACCTAATAATTGGGGTGGTGTTTTTCAAATAGTGCTAAATATGGGCAAAAATCAGGTTGATTTAGTGAATACTATGTCTTCCGCTTCTGCCGAGGCTAAACCATTCATAGTTGCAGGCATGCCAATGTACAATGAAGAAGAGACCATTGGAACTGTAGTGACTATGGCTCTAAGACATGTGGATGCCGTTATTTGTATTGATGATGGATCTTCTGATTCCAGTGCTCGAATTGCAGAAGCATGCGGAGCAATCGTCCACCGACACAGAGTGAATCGTGGGTATGGTGGAGCATTGAAGACCCTGTTTAAAAAAGCAATAGCAATGAATGCTGATGCATTGGTTGTTTTAGATTCTGATGGCCAACATGAGACGGCTGATATTCCAAAATTATTGAAACCAATACTTGAAGAAGAAGTTGATTTTACAATTGGTTCCAGATTTATTGACGGTGGTGGTGGAACAGATATGCCAGCATACCGCAGATTGGGAATAAAAGTGATTACTGCCGCTTCAAATCTATCTAGTGATTTGGGAATAAAGGACACTCAATCTGGATTTAGAGCGTTTTCAAAAACCGCACTTGATAGATTAAGATTTGATTCGGAAGGAATGGAATTATCGCTTGAAATGTTGGAAGATGCTCATGATAAGAAATTGTTGATTAAAGAAATTCCAACTGTTATTAGATATGATGTACCAAAAGGAAGTAACTTCACAGCTGTTTCTCACGGCTTCACCGTACTTACTTGGGCAATGCTATCTCTTTCCCAAAAGAAACCCCTCCTAGTTCTTGGAATACCAGGCATGGGATTGATTGCAACTGGTGCTGCTATGGGGCTAAACACTGCGCAAGGTGTTTCAACTCAATTTGACAGTATTATTGGCCCTGGGCTTTCCGCCATTTGGATTGGTGTTTTAGGATTGTCATTAATGGCAACTGGTCTTGTACTGCAAAGTGCGCGAGGATTCTTACGACATTTGCTTGTTCGTGAATTCGGTTTAGATTGATTATTTCTCATAATTATTGAGAATGGTTCATGAGCGGTTTATGCTTCGCATTATTTATGGGCACCTTCTCCGATGATGAACGAGGAGATAATGTCCTCGAATTATCTCCAATTGAACGGGTCCAAGAAGCTCTTGCAAATGGAACAAGGCGTAGACTTGATAATTTGTATACAACTGTCCTTGCAAGTCCTATGACCATTCTTGTTCTATTACTGATAATCACTGCATTTTTTACGCAACAAGGATTATCATTCCAAGACCAAATAGATGATGATGTTGAAATCTTTTTGCCTGATGGAGCCCCCTCAACAAAATTACTATTGGAAGTTGAAAAAGAATGGTCTACTGATATTGCGATAATTTATGTGCAGACTGCAAACGCCCATTATACTAAACCGTGGATGAATGTTCCTTATGATGAAGTAAATATTACTTCTGAAGATTATTTGCGAGAAATAAGTTGGGTTGAAGGTGATGATCACAATATTGGTGGCGATTCAACTGGCAGAGGTATTGATTATGACAAAACTGACCATGGAGAAAATGATGGAGTGTTATGGATTATTTCACCAGCTCAGGTAATCAAAGAAATCAATTCAGCAGATGGTCGTTTCAACAATTCAATGTGTGAACATGGAGTCAATACTAGAATACCGATTCAAATTGATTGCAATCTTCCAGGTGGTGGAGATTATGCAATACCTGACCAGAGAAGAATTGACCAGATTATTGAAGAATCCGAAGGTGGATTTGATGCACTATTCAAAGATACTAACGATATGGATCCAACTGTTGATTCTGATGGTGATGGAAATTATACCAATGACCAAGATGGTGATGGAATATGGGATACTGCAGCCATTGTTATCGGAATGCATTCCAGCCCTGAAATTACTGGAGATTACAAAAATTTCGATGAATTACATGCCCATTTCCAAGATGTAATTGATGCTAGACCAAATGGCATGGAAAACACTGATATGACCGTAACTGGTCTTACAAAAGTATTGCAAGATATTTCTGATGAAATTTACAAAGACTTGTTGATGATATTACCTTGGTCTGTATTTTTCACAATATTTTTCATAGCAGCAATACATCGTTCTTTGAAAGTAATCGTCATTACTGGAACACCAATTATGATGGCTCTCGCAGTAACATTTGGAATCTCGGTACTCATGGATGTCCATCTAACACCAATGATTGTTGCAACATTCCCGATATTGATTGGTCTTGGAGTTGATTATGCCTTACATATGGTAAATAGAATTGAGGAAGTGCGGCGTAAAAAAATTGACACCTATAATGATGAAAATGAAAGGAGAAGAAGACAAGGAAAGCCACCTGAAGAAGTCCCAGATATATGGGATGCTTCATTTTACAAGGAGTGTATCTTGGAGATGACATCCTCAACAGGTGTCGCTGTGTTCCTTTCTGCTATGACTACAATTATCGGTTTCTCTGTATTGATAGCTCCCGCAATCGTACCAATTACACCGATTCGGTCTGTCGGTTTGACATTGGTAATAGGAATTTTTTCAACTTTAATATTCTCCATAATATTGGTTCCAACACTGTCTTGGCTAACGAAATTCAACAAACGAACAAATCCTCAAATGTGGGGAGGAATTAGTAAAATTCCGATTAAGGGATTCCTAATTATCGTATTATTTTCAGGAGCAATTACCACACTTGGAATACTTTCATTAGATGAGATGAATGAACCGATAACGGGATCATCCGAGGCACCAGATGGTATTGATTCACTAAATTCATTGGCTGAATATTCAAGACAATTTGGTAGTGGTCAAACCTCGTTATTCATCTATCATGCTGAAGATAGACCGAATGACAATAATACCGACCAAATAAGAGATTTACCAGTATTAGACTCGATAGATTTACTTGAAAATCGTATAGGAGATGTTGATTCTACAAACACTACTAGCATAATCACATTCTTGAGAACAATACCTGCAACAATCACTCTAACCGACGGTGTAACCTTGTACGAAGGAAGCCTTTGGGATTTGCTTCATGACCCTTGCTGGGAGAGTAATGACCCGATAGAATGCCATGTTTGGTTAGGATTAGAATTAACTGGTCCTGAAGGTCGTGAAGGCTTGAGAAAGGATATGGTAAATGTCGTATTTGATACATTAACAGATGAAGTAAAGTCAATGTTGTTAAATGAGGCTGGTACTAAGGCTATCGTTTATGTTACACAACCATACATGAATCTAAATGTAGCTGGTGAACTAAGAGATCAAATTGATGAAATGCTATCTGAGGAACAAGCCTTGGATGGTACGAGAACATCATTGTTAACAGGTGGACTACCTGTTTCCCTAGACATCAATGAAGGTATTCACGATACCCAAAGTCAAACAACAATAATCACATTGATTATTCTCACAATCGTATTGTGCTTTGTATTCAAATCAATAAGACTTGGTCTATATTCAATGATTCCTGTTGCTGTGGTAATTTTGTGGCAACCATTGATGATGCAAAGTCCAGATGTTAGCGTCAATATTTTTACCGTGATGATAGGTACGATTGTGTTTGGAATAGGTGTTGATGATTCTATCCACGTAATGCATAGAATACAGGAAGAAGGGGAGACTCCGAATGGGATTGCAACTTCTATAGAAGAGACTGGTCAGACTATCTTTGAGACTACATTTACTACTGTAGCAGGAATTTCTGCAGGATTTTTAGCAGCATTCCCTGGTCTTGAAAATTTCTTTATGATTATGTGTATGTTGATTATTTTCGCTTTCCTTACCAGCACATTTTTGCTTCCTTCAATATTCACATTGGAGCATTCTATTAGAGCCAAATTACGCGGTGAAGAAAGTTGGATAGATTTTGGAGAAGGAATTTCTCTTGCAAGTGAACTATCAATGAATCCTCTTGATGCTGTATTAGAAGATTGAAAGGGGAGGGAGAAGGGAGTAAGCCCCTTTCTGTTACCTTTCGGCGACCACATTCAACTAAGCGTCCTACCTGCTACAGAGCGTGCAGCTCTATTGTAGCGATTTGGACTTGCTCCAGTGGGGTTGCTCGTCTCATCGACAACAAGGCAATCTCTGTCTTTCAACATCATTGTACTCACCCTGTATCGTATCGTTTCTGCAGCATTAACCTAAACATCTCTGTTTTTTCACTTCTGCGAACCACTTGCACTATGGAGAGGGGACTTTCCTCAGAGTCGAACTCTGTCAGCGGTCCTCCTTCTCCCTCCAAGCAAGGGTTCAGCATCACTCATTTCAACTTCTCGCAAATAGCAAAGTGAATCTATGGTGGCAGATAATTGCTTAATCATACGGATTTTGACCAGGTGAACTGCTATCATGCAAACCGGAATATGCTTCTTGTGCCAAGACTTCTTCCTCGTTTTGTTTCTTAGACTTAGCGAAATCCTCTATGCTTGGAAGTGATATTGAAGCACGCTTTTGCTTTGCAGGATTGAACTTGCGCCCAGACATTTCATTCCCTTTCAAACCGTAAGTGATCAAGCCCAGCAATGTCACTGCTAACAAAATGATTATCGTCAATAATGTTGGATTAATTTCACCAAAACTCGCAACTATACCATCTGATTTCGCCTCATCGATATGAACGGTTGCAGTTTGTGTACTATCACCATTGATGATATGGAATTCAATCCACATTGTCCCCACACGGTCCGGTGTCCACGAATGAGTATAGGCGACATTTTCTCCCGCTTCTAAGTATATTTCTTTAGCATCTAAGCGTGTTCTCGCACCATTGCTCTCAACTAATTCCAGTACTAATTGAGCAGTACCTGCTGCTCTACCATCATTACTAATCAATACTGCCAAATTTGCTTCTTCATTAACGTGCAAGCCCTTACTAGGCTCCATTTGTGGTGTTGCGAATGAAAATTCTGCAATTCTTTGTTCAATGACCCAAATAGAGAGTGGGGCATCAATATCATTGAATGTCTTCGAAATTTCATGTCCAGCTTTATCCTCACCTGTAATCCAGATTCGCAATTCTAAATTTTGTGAACGCAATTCTTGACTTAATTCGGCACCTAAATCGAGTTTGGCCTTGCATGGAATTGATTCACCAACTAATTTTCCACCAAGTACAGAAAGTGGGCGCGTCCCATTGATAACCGATTCAACATTCAATCCAAGTCCTGTGGGATGTATTGCCCAGTTTAGCAGTAGTGATTCAGCGTTCAATTGTTCCTCTTCTGATATTGTTACTTCAATGGAGAGGTCGCTCCAATCTTTTTCACTTATCACAGAATTGTGAACTGGATTATTAACACTTACAATTGTAGGTGCCATTTCATCGATAATGAACCATGCAAATGGTGTCTGAGGACCCTTATCAATCGCACCATTAGGTGGATCAAATAACGTACCAGTCAATGTGTAAGTTCCCGGTTCTAAAGGAGATAATATGCTTCCTGAATAATGGCCATCGGTATAATCAATTTCAACATCTGTATCGGATATTGAAAACATTAATTCAAGTGGTTGAATGACATCTCTACCACTTCTATACCAATCAATTTCACCAGAAATCTCAATGTCTGTTCTTGGAGTGACCCATTCAGCTAATCCTTCTATCTCTTCACCTCCAGTTGAAAGGGAAATTTCATCTCTATCGATTAGTAATTCTCCGGAGAATTTCCAATCTAAACTTGATAAATCAAAATTATTTGACTGACCTTGATAATCGCTGAGCATTAGATGCGGTCTCCGTAATAGACTAACATCGGGGTTAAATCCCCATTCAAAGGAGAAATTAACTACGAATAAGCCTTCTAAGGAAAACACTTCAGAAGGTTCTAGAGGGATTATTTCACATGATTCAATATTAAGATATATTTCCGCTGAGTAACAAGTTTGGTCAGTTCCCGACCAAATTATTTCAACACGGTCAATGGTATTCCCAGATAGCGCCAAATTAATCTCTGAAATATCGCTTATTCCATTACTATCCCAAATGGAAACTTCAACAATATTTGACTCTCCAGGATGAATCCAAACATTGTCACCTAAGCCCCAGTCATTGGAACTTGAACCCAGGCTTGGTGCACCATCACTCCGCAACTGTACATTGAATAGCGGTTCTTGGTATGACCCTGGATTTGCTAGTATATTTCCTGCTGGGTCAGCGATTTCAAGCCATCCTGAGAAAAAGGAACCATCTGGTGCAAGCGAAGTATCCATCTCCAATGTGTAATCTGCTTGAAGATGTGTTAAATTTTCTGGCAGAATTAAGTCTTTGACAAATACCTCATTTTCATCCATTACACCATCCATATCAAGATCATCAGCCCAAGACCTCCATAAATTTGCTTTCGCATGGCTCGGCAAGACCGGTCTGTCTGCAATTTGGAAGTTGAACTCGGTTCTAGGAGAAACATCGCGATGGTCAAATTGTTCAACATCCATTGAAAGCATTGCTGGTGCAATAGTATCAAATTCAAATGTTAAATTACTCACACTTTCATATCCTATTCCTTGACCCTTTAGAGGTTCAAGTACAATTTCCAAATCAACCGAACTCACTCCAGTTGGAATTGAATAAGGTAATGAAACAATTCCATTGATGACCAAAGAGGAGGTAGCTACTTCCACACCATCTTCGAGTAATCTAACCAATGTTTGTCCTGACCGTGGTGACGGACTCAAATGTACTTCCTCAAAGCCCAATACCGCTTCAACAACAACTTGTTGACCCGGATTAAGATATGGAGAAGATTCTACTGAATGCACTCCATCAGAAGTTACGACAGACCAAGATTTGAGTGTTACATCATTTTCCACACCTGCTGAATTTCCAAGCCCGAAATCCTTGCTGACTGGATTCATAGGTCCCGTAGGTGCTATCAAAAATACAGATACTGACAATGAAGGTTCATCATCCCAGGATTCTGGGAATTTGAATTCATGCTCTACCTGAATATATTGTCCTGCATCAATTACTGAAATTCTACCATCCGCACCAGCATTTACCCATAGTAAATTAACACCAGAAAGTGTGCATCCTGATATGCTAGAACCTGTTAGATTCAGTGAGGTCAATGGGCATCTAATTGAAGAAAATTGATTCTGTCCATTAATTTTCATCTCTACAGACCATCCATTTGACTTAGCATGAGATAGTGCATTAGAAACGCCTAAATTGGAGAAATCAAATACACTTTCAACTTCATACCATTCCACACTAGGAGTAAAGGTATCCACTACATTGCTAACAGAAAGCGAAACAGGAGTTACTGATGATTGTGAAGTAATTCCGTTCACTGTTAATCTAATCGCTCCCGTGCTACTCATCCTCACTGGCAATTTTACTTCTTTAACACCAGCACTAGGTACAATCGTTGTCAATTGGTTATTCAATGCTAATACTAAAGGATCGGTTGGAGAAAATGATAGGTTAAGGTTGCTATCCCAAGGAGCAAAAATTCCACCCATCATCACTTCAGCAGGAGATTCTGAAGAGCCCACTCTAATGGTAACCACTTTCATTGAAAAGTCACTACTTCCACCCAATGCATTATTCAAAGATGTTAATTCACTAGATGTTAGGCTAATTTGTTGACATTTCATCAAGTCGGATAATGGCTTGTTGATAATCGAATTACCCTCTACTGAAATTGTCGCATATGGGCTTTTCATCTCTACATCACTTGCTATAGCAAAAGAAAAATCAGAGACTCCGGATGCTGGCAACAATAATTCAAAGAATGATGGTGCTGTTGGGATTGAATTGGAATTCATCCAGCCCGAACCGAATCTATGCTCGTCTTGTATTCCCAAACGACCAGCACCAGGATTATTCAGAGACCAATCAGAAATGCCATCTAATCCTACATCAATTCTTAGTCCATCTGGAACAGAAGTATGTACCAATTCTACATCAAAGGTGTCAATGTTACAAGTACCTGCAGATGTAAATTTGAATTGGACCATGAATTCGGGCGTATTTAGAGAGTCAATTGTGTCGCTTGGTAATGTTGTCCATGACTGGCCATTATCTAACGTATATTGTAGTTCGCAACCTGAATTCATTACTGAATGACTGGCAATAGCACCGAATCCAGACCTCATTCTATAGATTGGAGACAATACATCTGATGTACCACTAATTGTACCTGGTGTCCAAGAAGCACCTTGCAATTGCCAATCGATTCTTATTGGATCGTCTTTGAAATCTTCATGGATGGCTCCATCGAAATAAAATCCATTGATTATTGGTGCACTATTCCCTTGCCCTGTCCCCATATGAATTTTGATTCTAACCGATGGATACTTTTGCCAGTCAACCATTCCCAAATCCATACTAGTTGTTTCGAAATGGGAATATTGAGGTATCAGTTGGCCTGTAGAGGCATCCATTAAACTCCAATCAAACACTGAACCTGATGGAACGACTGCATCCATATACATCATTCCAAGCGCTCTATCCTCGCCCATTCCTAAAGAGAGAGGACTGAAAGGTTGTGACGTCCAATTTCCTTCACCGCCAGAGACTCCACCAACTGGTTCGATAACAACATCATCGACATTCCATCCAGTATATGTGACGCTAGAATCAGTTGTTCCAATCCCAAATCTAACCTTGAAATTGGAATTGCCGTTGATATAAGTACTAATCGTATTTGTCACTTGATAGAATTGAATATCATTTACATATGAACTTGAGTAAATAGTGTTCCATCCACCATTCGCATTTGTAACTGCAACGTATGCATGATCCCAAGAATTCGACTCAACTCCTAATCTCTTCCAATATTTTAACTGCCAAGCGCCACTGCACCCTGAACAATCAAAGGCAGGAGAAGTTGCCCAATAAGTGGAGCCAATATTATTAGGGTAATTTCCATTATATGTGTAAATTCCATCTGCGCCACTATGTACCTTTGGTGCGCTGAGACCTGTATCAGCACCATGAAGCCAACCTGTTCCAAAGGTCCAACCTTGTTGACTTCCTTCAAAATCCCATTCAATTCCTTGAGGCAATATTGTCAATGATGTACCATTAACATCCATTCCATCATATACAGTTCCAGATGCATAATCAGTTGATTCATCCCATGAAAAGGCAGTGGATGTCGTCAATGTTGCAGCTTCAACATTCAAATCTAATGTTTGAATTGCTTCTCCATCTGGAACAGAAATACTCACTTTCTGGTTTGAACCATCTGGAAAAGAGCCAACTGTTAACAAACTACTTTGCCCAATTGGAGTTGATGCAGATTGAACTGATTGGTCTAACAAAGTATCATTTTCATGATTATAAATAAGACCCGCGAATGAGGATACTAAGAAGATGAACACTAAGGTAATCGCCGCAGACCTACAACTAGTATCTGCTCCCATATTTCCCATACATCAATACTAGACTGAAAAGACTTTTGACATCACACCGTGCTTTATCGTATTGGCTTTGAGAAAAGCATCATGAACTATATCCAATACCCACTGCTCATGGCAGATGTTGAGCAACTGAAGAAAGAGGCTGGAATTGCGGCATGCTCATTCGTAAAAACTGGGATGAAAGTCGGCCTCGGTACTGGCTCAACTGTAAAGCATACTGTCATTGAATTAGGGCGAATGATTTCAGAAGAAGGTTTGGAAATTGTTGGCGTTCCGACTTCTCTAGCGACTGAAAAACTGGCTTTGGAAGTTGGAATTCCATTAGTTGAATTATCTAGTATTGATGGATTGGACATCGTCATTGATGGTGCTGATGAATACGACTCAAATTTCCAACTAATCAAGGGCGGAGGTGCTGCTTTATTGCGAGAAAAAATAGTGGTGCAAGAATCTTCAGCGATGGTTGTAGTTGCAGATGATAGAAAGAGAGTTGCCGTTCTTGGCGCATTTCCTCTTCCAATTGAAATAACTCCATTTTCTAGTAGTGCTACTATTCGTGCTTTAGGCAGATTATTAGATTGTAGAGTCAATTGTAGAATGGCAGGCGATAACCCTGTAGTTACCGATAATGGAAATCTAATCGCAGATGCACATTGTGGCCCAACTATAACCAATCCAGTAAAGATGGAAGCAGAAATACTGAACATTGCTGGAGTTGTTCAAGTTGGATTGTTCAATAACATGTGTGATGCAGTTGTTTTGGCTGGGGCTAATGGTGTGGAAACTCATATCAATCAAGTTGGAAGACTAGCTTGATTCAACTCCTCACACTGCTAAGCAAATTACACCGTCAATGGTTAAATACGGGTTGCAAGAGGGCGGGATGGGCCTGTAGCTTAGTCAGGTAGAGCGATGGACTCTTAATCCATCGGTCGCGGGTTCGAACCCCGTCAGGCCCGCCTAAATAACCAACAAATAGTTGGTGATTATCCTCAATTATTGATTATTCCAACAACCAAGTCAATGTTGACTGGTCCAAAATTATGCGAATCTTCACTAGCCAATGGATCAGGATTGTCTCCTTGAAGAAATAACTGATTCTCAGTAAGTATTTCCTTTATTCTTTTAACAATAATAACTTTAGACTTTAAGGGATGCTTTGAAACAACAATATTACCAATTGTAAGATTCTTCTTACTTACCTCACTGGCCGTTACTTTTTCACCATCACTAAATGTTGGCCACATTGAATCACCACGGATAATGACGTGGAAATCAGACATGAATAATCCTCATTTGTGATTCAAGATGCACGAACCCAAGCGACTTCTCTTCCTTTAACTGCCCAAAACATATGGTGGATTTCTTCAATCGCATCCATTAGTTCTTGTGCGTGAACTGCTGATACTTCCACTTTACAAGCAGAGCATAGTTTTGCAGCTTTCCAAAAGGTATCGTGTAAGTTTGGGTTTGCTTCTAGATGAACAGGCTTGAAGAAATCTGTCCACAATACGAGCAATTCAGATTTGCACTTGTGACCTTCTTCTTCCTTGATAGCAGCATATCGGCTCATTGTGTTTAGGTAGGCAGCCATTGCAGGTGCATTAGAAGTGTCTGGACACTCTAATGAGAGCATTTTATTGGTCATTGATTGTACTGCTTCAGCAGCAATTCTTGCACTTGCAGGATCATATACACCACATGGTCCATCACAGTGTGCTTCGGCTTCGATTGTTGTCAACTCGCTAGTCATTATTAGGGCTAAAACGACTTCGCTTATTGAAGATGTGCTTGCAGAGTTTTGCATTTTGAAAAAAGAATCAATGCATTATTGATGAATTGTAGTACCGGCTTCGCCACGTAGTGCCTTCATTGCATCACCTGGCTGACACAGTATCGCTTTGCATTTTGGATTGTGTAATGCTGCTTCCATCAAACTTCCAATTTTTGGCCCCATTGAACCTGCTGGGAACTCATCCTCTGCAATGAATTGTTCACATTGGTCGATTGTTAAGTCGTTATGACTGACTTCATCCTTGCTACCAAAACCCGTTTTCACACTATCAATTGCTGTTGAAATAATTAATGCATCTGCTTGTAATTCTATTGCCAATAATGAAGAAAGTCGGTCTTTATCAATAACTGCGGGCACCCCAACATAATGATTTTTTTTCTTTACTAGAGGAATACCTCCGCCCCCACCACAGATAACGACCGCTTTTAATTCAACCAATTTTTGTATTACTTGAAGGTCTAGAACTCTCATTGGAAGAGGACTAGCAACTACTCTTCTCGGACCCATTACCGTCTCAGCAATATCCCAGTCAGCAGCCATTACTACATCACTAGATAAGATTGGACCCACTGGTTTTGTTGGATATTGAAATCCTTTATCAGCCCCGTTGACTTCTACTCTCGTCAATACAACGGCTGTTCTTTCCGGCCTTCTCCGCCTCATCAAAATAGAGTCTAGATTGATTGATAATGAATGTCCTATCATGCCTTGAGTTGCTGCAACCCAACTATCCATCTCTTGACTTTGCCCTACATCCATTGCCAGTAAATGGCCTACTTGTGGGCCATTTCCATGGGTTAGAATAACACCCCATCCGCCCTCTAATAGATCTACGACATCACTCATTACTCTAGCAAGGACCTGCGAACTTTGTTGTTCATTATCTCCAGTGGGTGATGAGAGGGCGTTGCCACCAATAGCATACACCGCAATTTGCCGCATGGGCATTATTCGCAAGGCTCGCCTTTGACACTTTGCTATAGATGATGTAAAAAATGTGTAATTATTACACTGTATTTCATTTTCCATTGAAGATTGTATTAGGGTGAACTTGAATTACGATGCGATATAGGAAGAACCGGTGCGAATATGGTGAAGACCATCTTTATCGGCGATGTACAAGCCGGAAATTATGACGGACAAGAAGTGGAATTAATGGGCTGGGTAAAGCGTAGCCGTGGTTCTAACAAAATCCGTTTCATTGTTTTACGAGATTCTACTGGTGTCATTCAATGCGTTGTAAAAAGAGATGCAGTTGGCGATGAACCTTTTGAAGATGCAAAAGGCGCACTTATTGAATCCTCAATCAAAATCACCGGCATGATAAATGCCGATGAAAGAGCAGATGGAGGCCATGAAATGGTTGCTAGTTCTGTAGCAATAGTAGGTAGTGTAAATCCAGATAGGCCTTTCCCGATTACTGAGTCTGCAATGCAGGCTGCTGATGGTGGAGAAACAGAGTTTTTACTCGATAACCGCCACCTCTATCTTAGGACATCTAGAATGACAACGATGTTGCAGATGCGCAGTACTGTATTTGGTGCTATTCATAACTACTTTAGAGACCTAGATTTTACTGAATATCAAGCTCCAAACTTCGTTGCGGGTGCGGTTGAAGGCGGTTCCACATTATTTGAGGTACCATACTTTGGAAGGAAAGTTTATCTGACGCAATCATGGCAACTTTACGCAGAAGCAGCAATGCCAGCACTGGAAAGATTATACACAATTGCACCATCATTCCGAGCAGAAAAATCACGCACTAGAAGGCATTTAACTGAATTTTGGCACGCTGAAATGGAAGTTGCTTGGGCGACAAATAATGAAATAATGGCACATGGAGAAGGCGTTGTTAGAAAGATTGCAGGTGATTTGCTTGAACATCGTTCAACTGAACTTGAAAGTATTGGACGTGACCTAGATTTGGTAGCAAGATATGCTGATAGCCCATATCCTAGAATGAGATATGATGAAGCGGTTGAAACACTACAAGGAATGGGAGTAGATATTGAGTGGGGTCAAGACTTAGATTATTCAAAGGAGAAAGTACTGACTCAAGATTTTGATGTTCCTCACTTCCTTACACACTATCCAAAGATTGCAAAACCATTCTACCACAGAGTTGACCCTGATGAGGACAAATATGTTCTTTGTCACGACTTGTTAGCCCCTGAAGGATATGGTGAAATTATCGGTGGTGGGGAAAGAACTTGGTCTGAAGAAGAATTACTTGCTCGCCTTGATGAAGAGGGGACTGATAAGGCTGCATACCAATTTTACATTGATACTCGGTCGTATGGTGGTGTACCGCATGGTGGTTTCGGACTTGGTGTTGATAGGGTTTGTTCATGGCTAACAGGTGCAGATCACATCAGAGAAGTCATTCCATTCCCAAGAGATTCAAGAAGAGTTTCACCTTAATTTCAGATGAGTGGTTCTCCACAATGTGGGCATGGGAATCCTGGAACGAATTCTCCTAACATAAATCCACAATGTGGGCAGAATGAAGAAATAAAAATGTCTTCAATACCGTTCATGACTACTGCTATGATAGGGAGAAGTTATCAATTCTTGCCAAAATATCCCTAATTTATTGCATTTAGTATTAATTCTAGAACAATAGAGAGGTCCTTTTCTTCGACTACGACATCAGCGTGCTTCCTTGGTTTGTCGTCCCAAGGATTGAAGCAAATCGCAATTTCTGATTCTTCAAACATTCCAATATCTCCGGCTGAATCTCCGACAGAGGCCGTTCTCTCTTTACTAATTCCCAATCTCCTCTGTAGCATTTTTACTATCGCACCTTTACCATTCATTTGGACTTGATATCTGCCAAAATCATCTAACTCAGATTCACCATTTGGCAACTGTTTTCCAACCAACCATCCGTTGGTAAAAACATGAAGTTTAGTATCAAACCCTAAACTGAGTCTTTCGCTAGTATTGCGGTCAATTCCACCCCAACGCTTTTTCCATTTATCCTCACTTGGAAATTGGGCAGCAATATCTCTAGCAGATTGTTGTAAGCCACCACTTACTATTGCAACTGCAAAACCTTTATCAATCAATGTTGCA
>Ga0206678_10000990_pt1 | contig 18341 bp, 19 predicted proteins | sample M180m12015metaG_FD_155453 | JGI IMG/M metagenome (GOLD analysis project Ga0206678, IMG submission 155453) | Ammonia-oxidizing marine archaeal communities from Monterey Bay, California, United States - M1 80m 12015 | ecosystem: Environmental > Aquatic > Marine > Intertidal zone | place: USA... | reverse complement strand
TCCATAACACAAAATGCCAATAACCTGGTCTACTAACCCTACCATTAAAATTCATATAATGATTAGTCATTACATTTTTAAAAATCTGGAAACTTTTTTTCATTATCAACAAATCTAACGATTATTTAGAGTAGATGTCTATTGGAATAATAAGATGAGGATTAAGAAAATAAAATCCACAAGGCGAAAAGGAATATTGTAATACCACTAATAGTAGAGAGTACAATTATCCTTTGTCCAATATGCATAACCAAATATAAGGAATAATGATTACAAACGAAAATCTGAGACTACTGATGGGGGTTTAGGATTGATTTATCAAACTTCTCTTTTTTTGAAACTATTCTTACATTTTGTTTAATAAATCTGTTTTTTTAGTTTGAAATTCTTCTTCAGTTAATATCCCTTGGTCTTTCAAATCAGACAATTTCTTGATCTCATCTGGAATTGATACTTCATTAACTATTGTGGATGAAGATGTTCCTACTTCTCCCATCAATTCTTCAACTTTTTCTTTAAGTTCTTTGAACGAATCATAATTTTCTTTGGTAAATAGTACTGCATTAGGACTACCTGCTACTTCAAGAGATCTAAGACCGAAATTACTATCATCACCTGATTGTCTTTCTAACCCTTTATGATTGAAAAATATTGAACTCCTACTCCCCATACTACCTTTTACTAATTCTATAGCAACAATATCTTTTATCATTATGGTATGTTCTCCCTTTTTTCCACTAACTGTCGCCTTGAATCCACTATGGACAATTACAATCTTTTTGTTGTAGATGGTAATTGTTGAGTTATCAGTTCCCTCAAGATACATAATTGGATCTTTTGATGAAGTGATTGTATTTTGGGTTTCTTTTTTTATTGTTGGTTCTTCAGATGGAGTTTCTTCTTGAGTTCCTTCATTCATTTCTGCTAATTCCATCACATGTGATTCTCCAAACAATTCAGGTTTTTCCTTCATCAATTTCTGATATACTTCAAAAAATTCCTCCACATTTTTGTGTGCTTTTTTAATGGACTTTCTGTCATTTAAGTCATATCCCATATCATTTAAGACGATAAGTGCAGTACCACAAATTGAAACAACACTAAACATACTTAATTGGAAATCAATTGTTGGGTCTTTCCATTCAAATTCTAAGAAATCACAAGAGGTGGTGAATCCTCCCTTGCCTAATTTTGATTCATCGGTATTAACTTTAACTTCACCAACAACAGGCAATATCACTCCTACTATCTTGTTTTCTCTCTTGACTAAATGTTCATTTTTAAGAGTAAAAAAAATAATTTTCTCCAATCTTTTTGAATATTCCCATAGTTACATCTCCTTATCTTTATTGAAAAGTAATAAAAACTTAATTTTACTAATATAATAAAATTCTAACATAGCTAACAATAATAAGATGAGGATTAATCTTTTAAAAGAAATATACCAACAAAACTACCAAGCCATACTGCAAGTAGGAGAACTTGATACCATGTTGCAATATACACTTTATACTTTGCAAAACCAGCAGCACCAACAGAATCAGAAAATCCAGCCTCTTGCAACTGGATAAGCACCGATAAGTTCGGATAAGTTGCACCAAATGTAATCCAAACAATAAAGGACATAAGAAAAATAAGCAACAATACTTTTTGTGTAGTGTTCATAACTGTTTGAGGCAAATCTCGAAAATCGTTCATAACTAAATATAAGGAAAAAATATGAGTAAAGAAAAAAATCTATGTATTGATCATTTATCAAAACTCTCCGACGAGAGAAGTAAAAATGTGTGTTAAAATAGCCAGTATGCAGATAGTATGCACTTTTATTTCGCTTTCAGACGAGGGCAATGTCGCACTTTTGTAATAAAAAAAGAGCTAAAACCTAAGTTTTAACCCTCTTTTTACTATGCTTTGTCGTCGAGTGGGCGATGAGAGATTCGAACTCCCGACCCTCTACATGTCGAGCAGATGCTCTAACCAGCTGAGCTAATCGCCCAAATTTTCAAACTATAGCTTAACCTGTAACTTTTACAATTAACTTGTCAAACCATTTGTCCGATAATATACTTCTCATTGTTAAAAGTATCCAGCTATATGCACCAGCCGAATACCTTGTTTTGGGATTTTTAGCACTTATTGCTTTTTCAATGACTCTCGCTATTACTATCGGATCAGAATAATCGTCAAAGCTGTTTTCTTCTGAATCATCTGGAGAACCATAGAAATTTTTATATTCTGAGTTTTTACTATACTTTTCATAATATTTCGCTGAAGCATTACTGATGTTTGTTTTGATTAAGCCTGGCTCAATGATTACTACATCTATTCCAAACTGTTTCACTTCTAATCTAAGTACATCAGACCAACCTTCAAGAGCATGTTTGGATGCAACATACCATCCCAAAAGAGGATTATATACTTTACCTAATACTGAAGAAATGTTGATAATAGTTCCACTTCCTTGAGCTCTCATATGCGGCAATACTGCTTTAACAGTTCTACCAATACCAAATAAATTTACTTCAAACTGATACATCGCATCCTCCATTGATACATCCTCAATAGCACTGCCAACAGCAATTCCAGCATTGTTCACTAATACGTCTATTCTACCCTGTTCCGCAATTATTCTTGAAATAGCATTGTCAACGTGCTCTTGATTTGTAACATCCATCTCTAATGCTATACCACCAATATCATTTAGATATAGATTTTCATTCACTAAAATATCTCCACCATAAACAATATGGCCCTTATCTAATAAATATTTAGCTGTAGATTTACCGATTCCGTTGGCAGTTCCAGTAATCAATACAACCTTTGGTGTATTTGCTGATATAAATCCAATCATTAGAAATAAAAAAAATATCTTTTTAAACATTGTAAGCTCCTTTATTTGTCTTTTGAATTAATGATAAGCCAAGCAAAAAAATGCATAAACTTATTTAATACTTTTTCAAACATCTTTTGAGTGCCAATATGCCAACCCAATAAATAGTAATTGGAATGGAAGTCTCCCCCATGCAAATGCCGGTGTAATATCCATTGCTTCCCCATTAGTCAATGCAAGATAGATATTAGCTGGAAATACTGCAATTAAGAGGAAAATAAGCCCCCACGCAGCATAATATCGTGTTTTAGGTATCAACAGTAAGAAACCAAATAAAACTTCGAAAAATCCGCTAATATAGACTGATGCTAAATGAAACGGAAAATTAGGTGGCATAATTTGTACAAACCATTGTGGCTCAATAAAATGTTTCACTCCTACATTCATATAAAAACATGCCATCAATACAATAGTTAATAACTTAATTTTTTTCATTATACTGATATAGATCCTTTTCGAAAATCTGTTTTTCCGATACGAACATTTACTAATACTGGATGTCCATTTCTTGCATCTTCTTTTGCTTGCAATAATACACTTTCTAATTCATTTGGATCCTCTACAGCATACCCTTTTCCACCATAGCCAATTGCTACCTGATGATAAGCGGTATTTGCAAGATTTGTACCTATGGGACTTCCAAGCATGTCAACTTGTTCTCGAGCAATTTGTTGCCATGAAGCATCATTTCCTACAATGGCAATAACCGGCAACTTATGGCGAACAAATGTATCAAATTCAGCTAAACTAAATGCGCATGCTCCATCACCATAAATAATCCAAACTTCTTTATCTTTATATGCGCTTTTTGATCCCAAAGCAAATCCACCCCCAACGCCTAATGTTCCAAATGGGCCTGGATCCAACCAACTTAAAGGTCCTTTAGGGCGAACAACATATGATGCTGTACCTACAAAATCTCCACCATCTGCTATTAAGATACTACTATCATCTAGAAGGTTGTTAATTGTAGTACATAATTTGATAGGATTAACAAAATCCGTTGTCATTTCAGATTGTTGTATAATTTCGTCATCGCGATTCTTTTCAAGAACATTTAACTCTTTTAACCATTCTGTGCATTTTGGAGGATTAATCACTTTAGCAATTTCACACATTGCTCGTGTTGGATCTCCATGAATTCCAATAAATGGTTTTCTATTCTTTTTCATATCTGTTTTGCTTTTATTAATCGCAATAATCTTTGCATTTTTATTAATAGAAGATCCATATCCTAATCGAAAATCTAATGGCAAACCTATAGTTAGTACGACATCAGCATTCTTTAAAGCATGTTTACGATTATGACGCATAAAAAATGTATCATCTTCGTTAAAACATCCTCTTGACATGCCTGATGTATAAGTAGGAATAGAGAGTTTGTTTAAACTCTTAATAAACTGCGATAGATCCTCTTTATTTTGTGTTACTTGATTTCCAAGCAATATAAGAGGTTTTTTAGCATTTACAATTGCTAATGCTGCATTATCTATATCTTTTTGTCGTCCAAGTAATCTTGTCTTTTTTCTAATTTTTATCGATGATTTCCTATCAGAAAACATATTATTTAAATGTCGATTTACATACCATGTCATTGCTTTGCCTACAATCCCATTAGATGGCAATTGATTTGCATGCTGTTCTCGAATAGTCTCCTCTGGATACAATAAATCAATAGGTAATTCTACAAATACTGGACCAGGAACCCCTGACATTGCTGTGTTTAAAGCATTGGTAAGTGATGGCACTATATCACGCGTTTTACTGACGCGTACAGCAGACTTAACATGAGGTTTTATTAAGGCCATTTGATCAATATCTTGTAAAGATCCCCTGCCACGTAAAAGTGTTGCTGCTGCTCCACCAATCAATATTAATGGTGATTGTGCTAATTGAGCATTCTTAATTGCGGTAATAGTATTAGTCACTCCGGGCCCAGCAGTAACTATAGCAACTCCTACACTATCAGTCAACCTAGATACAGCGTCAGCTGCAAATACTGTTGAAGCTTCATCGCGAACTTCTATAATATCAATTCCTTCTGATTCACATCCAACGAGAATTGGAGATATATGTCCTCCACATAATGTAAAAACAGTATTGATATTATTATTTGTAAAAAAAGAACTTACACTAAAACCTGCATGCATTTTAGATGTCATAAATAATTAACTTTTGATTGCTGCAACCTGGTTAGGTTCAGGTACTGTTAAAAGTGACGAATAAATAGAATCATCCATTAAAACTTCTAACGCTTTAATGACTACTTTATCGTCTTTAAGATATAGTTCATATTTTCCATCATTTCCATCATAGTAGAAAGCAAATTCACCTAAAATCATTCTCTTAATCACGTCATTTTCAATCTCAAACATTTCTGATTGATTTTTATCAATTTGTCTCTCTATGACACTGAAAGCATTTTTTAAGAAAATATTATCCTTATCTTCTTTTGATAATTTCTCTTTTGCTGTTTCTAGATCTTCTTGCCCATCAACATAACCTTTAATGTCGCTATCATTAATAAAAGTCTTAAAATTTTTCATTAAACTATTATCAGCTATTACGTCATCAATAGTTGTATATTGATCGCTAGATTGTTGTACAAATCGGAAAAAACCTCCATTTCTTAGAATAGAAGCTGCTAATGGGTAAGAGCCTTCATCTTTTACTATGACATCTGGTGAAATACCTCCACCGCCCAAGACAGTTCTTCCTCCCATTGTTTGATATAATGAATCTGCAACTAAACTGTTATCTGCTATTAATTCTTCATCTATGAATTTTCGTTTTTGAATAGAACGACCACTTGGAATATAATATTTAGAATTAGTAATTTTTAAAGCAGTATCTTGATTGATTCCTATCACAGTTTGAACTAATCCCTTTCCAAAAGACTGATCTCCTAAAACAACAGCTCTATCATGATCTTGTAAAACTCCAGCAACAATCTCGCTTGCTGATGCACTACCACCATTAATCAACACTGCTATATCTATCGAGTTTGGTATAAATGAACTATTTAATGACTTATAATTTTTTAGACTTCTTCCTTTTCGCCCTTTTGTTGAAACCATCTCTACGTCTTTTGGTAAAATCAAATCTAAAATGTCTAATGAAGAGGACAATAATCCGCCTGGATTATCTCTTAAATCAATGATAATATTATCAGCACCTTCACCCATCAAAGACAGTAAAGCGTCTCTGGTTTCGCCTAGAGTATTATTTGAAAAATTTGTAATTCTAAGATAACCAACTTCTGGATTTGCCATCCCATAGTAAGGAATATCTTTGATTGTAATAGTATCTCTAGTGATAGTATAATCTTCTGTCTCACCTGTGATTGGTTTTTTAATCGTTAATATGACGTTTGTTCCTTTATCACCTCTAATTTTATTAGTAGCTTCTTTTAATTCTAATCCCTTAGTAGACTCTCCATCAATATTCATAATCTCATCACCCGTAAAAATACCAGCACGTGATGCTGGAGATCCTTCAATAGGACCTACAACGGTTAACTGATCTTCATACATATATATTTGAAGACCTACTCCACTAAATTCACCATCTGTTTTAATCGCTAAATCTTCTAAATCTTTTTCTTCATAGTATTCCGTGTATGGATCAAAATTTTCTAACATAGATTTGATAATTCTAGAGGTTAACTTTGGCACATCAAGCTCATGAACATACTCTGTTAATAAATATTTATATACCGTCATAATCTGTTGTTGTGATCGTGCAATATCACGATAAACATCCAGTTGCTGACTACGCAATATTCCAAAAAAACATACTACCAGAACCATAAAAATAATCGATGCTTTTTTTAAATATCTCATAAACTAAATTTTTCCTTCATTATGCTCCATATATCTTCAAAAACTTTATCAATAGATTGTTCCCCATTAATTAAAATTACTCTCTCTGGCTCTTTGGTATTCATGGCCAAATATTGAGCGCGCACTCTTTGTTGAAAATTTGCACCTTCTCTTTCAATTCTATCTCTTGAAACAGACATTCTTTCATTTGCTTTTTCGACAGGAATATCAATAAAAAATGTGATATCAGGTTTTAACGTATATGTTCCAAAATTGTTTATTGCTTCTAATGCATTAACACTTAAACCTCTTCCACCGCCTTGATATGCTAATGTAGAATCTGCATATCGATCGGCTACAACCCATTTTCCATTAATAATATGAGGTAAAATAACCTTGTCAGTAAGTTGTGCTCTACTTGCAATCATAAGTAATGCTTCAGCACGATCTGACATAGATTCTTCAGCATGAAGTAATAATTTTCGAATAGATTCAGATATAGGATCGCCGCCCGGCTCTCTAACCGTCAATGCTGATATCTCAGTTTCAAAAAGTTTTTCAACTAGTTTGTCGGCTTGCGTAGATTTTCCGCATCCGTCAACGCCTTCAAGCGTAATAAACTTTCCGTTAGAAATAGATTTTGTCATGATTTCTTCCAATAATAATTACTAATTCGCCTTTAATTTTTTTTAATTCAAAAAATTCTATTACACTGCTAAAATTACCTCTAATAATTTCTTCATACAACTTTGTTAATTCTCTAGCAACAACAACAGGTCTTTCACCTAATGTTTCCTTTAATTGAATTAACGTCTTCATTAGTCGGTGAGGACTTTCAAATAATACTATAGTAGTGTCTAAATTTTCTAAAGAAGAAATTTTCTTCTGTCTTCCTTTCTTTGTTGGTAAAAACCCTATAAATGTAAAAGCGTCTGATGGTAACCCTGATGCACTAACAGCAGTAGTCAAAGCAGATGCTCCTGGAATTGGAACAATATCAATACCTTCGCTAATACATTTTCTGATTAAACTATATCCAGGATCGCTAATAGTTGGTGTTCCAGCATCAGAAATTAATGCAACATCTTTATTGTCATTTAAAATATCTAAGACGCGAGCAATTTCCTTATCACTACTATGATCATGATAGCTATATAATTTTGTATCAATATCGTAGTGATTGGTTAATTTTTTTGAGGTTCGCGTATCTTCTGCAAAAACACAATGAACATTCTTTAGAGTTTCTACTGCTCGGAATGTAAAATCTTGTAAATTGCCGATTGGTGTAGCAACGACAAATAATTTACCTTTACCTGACATTATGCCAACTTATTTAATGCGCGCTTAAAACAGTCCATTCCAAAATCAATATCTTCGGTCGTAACATTGAGATGTGGTCTAAAACGTATTGAATAATTTCCAGAACCTAATAGAATTGAGCCTTCATCCATAAGAAGCTCTGATAATTTGTCTCTTTTGTCACTTGAAGGCAAATCAAAGGCACAATACAACCCTTTTCCTCTTGCATTTGATACAAGACCAGGGTATTCATTTTGAAGCTCTTCCATGCTGTTTAAAAGGTATAGTCCATTTTTAGCTGCTTGATCTACTAAATTATCTCGTTCAATCAGCTCTAAATAAATAGTTAATCGTACCATATCAACCAAACTTCCACCCCATGTAGAATTAATACGACTTGATTCTTGAAACACATTACCTTCTACTTCATCTACGCGAGTGCTAGCAGCAATACCGCAAACTTGTGTTTTCTTACCGAATGAGATGATATCAGGTTTAGCTGATAACCCATCTCCACAGTCACATTCAGACTCACAAACTCCTGATGAGAAATGTTGGTGTGCCCACATCTTTCCTGTGATACCAATACCGGTCTGTACTTCATCATAAATAAGCATAATATCGTTTTCGTTGGCAATCTCTCTTAATGCCTGCATAAACTCGCATCTGAAATGATTATCTCCGCCTTCGCCTTGTATAGGCTCTAAAATAATAGAAGCAATATTATCTGGGTTTGCAGCAATAGCTTCTTTGATTTCATGCAATGATTGTTTCTCTAATGCTTGAACGTGCTCTAAATTATCTTTTAAAGGAAATGTAATCTTAGGGTTGCTGACTCTAGGCCAGTCAAACTTTGGAAAATACATTGTCTTTCTTTTATCTGGAGAATCAGTTAGGGACATGGTGTATCCTGTTCGTCCATGAAAACATTGCTTAAAATGAAGAACCTTCTCTCCTTTAGCGCTACTTCCTTTTGCTAGATTCTTTCTACGTTTCCAATCAAATGCAACTTTTAAAGCATTTTCAACTGCCAGACCGCCACCCTCTATAAAGAAAGTGTGTGGTAAATAGTCTGGTTGAGCTACACGTTTAAAGGTTTGCATGAATTCTGCCATCTCTTGAGAATAAACATCTGAATTTGTTGGCTTGTTAATTGCAGCAAGACGCAATCTTTCGGATTGTTCTAAAACATAAGGATGGTTATATCCGACAGACAAGGATGCAAACATAGAAAATAAATCTAAATATTCTTTACCACTAACCTTATCAACTAACCAGGATCCATGTGATTTTTCTAAATCGATAATTGGAGACATTCCATCTGCAAGAATACTTTGGGAAATTACTTTCCTAATATCCGCTTTATTCATTTATTAACCTTCCTTTTTTTCAGGATTTTGGAATGACCAAAAACCTAGTATAACTACAATAAACAACATCATCCAAAACGTTCCATAGTTATAATCAGAAGAAGAAAATAAAATTAGATCGTTAAAACGACCAATTAATAATGAAATACGTCCCATAACCGCAAAACCAAATGATGCTCCAAAACTGATCATTAAGAAATAAATTCCTAATCGAGTAAATTTTCCATAAGAACCAGACTGTTCTCTTGAGAAATAAAAATACATTAATGCACTAATTGTACCTACTAAGATAACAATATTATTAAATACACTATCTCCTGACATATTAAAGAATGGTAAAGAGCCACTGAATATATCTACGGCACTTGCACTGATTTGACTCAATACATTAGAGTTTAAATAGCCATACGCCTTTAATCCAGCTGCAATTCCTACTGTGTAAGCGATACCCCATCTTGCCATCCAATTAAACTGCCTAAAGATACTAAGCAACATCATTATGCCTAATAACAATGGAAAGAAATAAAGCACATTAAATTCATGATTAAAGTCAACCTCTGCAATAAATGCAAGAGGACCATCTTTAGGAAATAGTCTTCCAAATAGGTTAGGATAAATTTGTGTCCAATAAAAAGTAGCTGCCCAATAAGCTGCTGATACACCAACAAAAATGTGTTCTGCAATCTTATAAAAAGGATTATCTCTATATAGATAAGATAAAATACCTAATGTTAAAAATGCTGCAATCCATGCACCGAGAATTGTAGAAAATGCCATACTAATATTTCCTCTCTCTTCTCTCTGTTATAAAATATGCTAGATTACCTAAAATGATAAATAATACAATAACCAGATGCGCAAATGATTGTGCAGCCATTCCTTGAATTGCAATACCTGGCGTACCAATCAATTTTTCGTACTCTGCTGCTCCTGGCATTCCAGCAAGAATTCCTTTTACTTGTCCACTTTGAACATAAGGCATCACTTCATTTACCTGAATTGATGTTGTCCCAGATGATAGTGGTACACCAGTTGGATCTCCACCATATTGAACCCATTCAAAAGTACCTGGATATCCAGCAGAACCAGTAAAAATAAATTGAAAATCTTTTAAATTATTTACATCATCCATCATAGGTATATCTGAAAGCATTGTTCCTTTAGAGTCTACGGTATAAACCTTGCGTAAATCACTAGCAAGACCCTTAACAATCGCCTCATTTCCTGGTCTAAAACCTAATAATACATAGTCTTCATATTCTACTAACTCAAATTCTTTATTAATCTCCTCCAGTGCATCAAGAGCCATATATAGTCCATCAGGCCATAAACAAGTAATATAGATCTGATGGTCTTTGCGTAAAAGCTGTCTCATTACTCCCAATGTCATTGGATGAATTTCAGGTTTAGTACTTGGACCATAATCAAATGACATCAATATTTTTGAATTTGCAGGAATTGCTTCAATTGCATTATAAACTTTTTCAGTAGTTGGTGTCGTTCTAATTGGTAGGTCTATTGGACGCAAAAGTGGTAGAAATACTGCTAAACCAATTAATATGAAGATGAATCTTCTATCAATAGAACCAAACCTTAATATCATATCTTCTAAGAATTTCATTATTGGTCACCTATATATGATTTTTCTAATCCAAATATGTAACGTAAGCTAGTTACAATAATTCCTAAACCAATCCCAATCATGATTGCCCTTGCTCCAGCTAAATTGGGAACTGTATAAATCCACTCTTGCAGTGATGGTAAGAAGAATATTGCAGGTTGGGTTGGATTCCAATCCATACTCATACCTAATGCAGTAACACCTAATAAACCTAGAACAAAGGAACCAAAAATAAGTTTGCGGTCCTTGAAATAAGTATTCATGAAGATTGTCCCAACAAACACTAATAAATACATTACCATCCAAGGTGTAATTAAACTGCCTACAGGTACTCTACCTAACATGATAATAATACCAGCTAACAATAATAGTGTAGCTTCAAAATTTCTTGCTCTAAATGCACGATATGAAGCTGAAGCAACATAAAATGCAAGCAATGCAAACATGGTTGCAGATAAAGGAGTAAAAATACTGTCAAACATCCATTTAAATAAACCGCCTTCTGTGGAAATATGTGCTCCCCATTCCACTGCTCTCACAGCTTCTGAAGATCCAGATACTAAGATAGCTTGTTCAGCTGCCTTTTGTGTAAAATATACATCTTCACCTACAAAGAAAGCTCCTTTCATAAAGAAACCAATTGTAAAAGCAAAAAAGAACGATGCAATAGCAACGACACTATATTGCCATCCTGACTGTCTTTTTACTACCTTTAAAAATTGTAATTTTAATAAGTTTAATGCTCCAAGGAAAATTGCAAAACTTGCAATAATATCATACCACTGAGTCGCGTCGTCATTTACAAATGACTCAATTGACTCGTTCTCGATAAACCATCCAAATAAAGTTAAAGATCCAAAAAATGCAACAATTCCGATTGGGATATATCTTTTTAATAACATTCTATAAACCCAACCATGTTAGAAGATTAAAACTAGTGAATCCTAAATCAGATAAGGCTCGTGATAATAAAGCAATCCCAATAAAACTAATCAACATAAGTTTTACCGTATCTTGTGTTTTTACCCCTGCAATTAATTCAGGTTTTCTTGAAAGATACGCGCTTGCTGCAAAATACTCTTCACCCATCAATGTATAGTCACAAGCAGTCACAAAGAAAGGGATTTGCGCTTGAGATGCAGTACCTGCAATCTGAATTGCACCAATACTATTACCAGTCTCTGCAAATAGCAACGATTCTGCATAAAACTTACCCATATACATACATGCAGCTGGTTTATCTCTTTGCATTATACCGTTTACCCCTGCCGCATAAGCAAACTGATCATCCGTAACATAGTGGACCATATCTTCATTAAACATCTCTGGACGTCCTTGTGTTAAATAAGCTTCTTTACAAGATTCTCTAGCAGCTTGCATTACAATAGATCTTGCAACAGGAACATCTAGGCTTGTTTCGTATTGTGCGGTCATTTGAGCTACATGACCTAAAATAATGACACCAGCAACAGTTTCCACCTCATTCATGTCCATAATACCTGGAACATAAAGAATAGGTCGGCCCATTTCAGTAGAACGACCAACGGCTTCTTCTACTGCTTTTAATCCTGGAATAGTACGTAAAAAAATTGAATCAGTAGAAATTCTAGCTTCCTTAACTTCATTTAACATTACCATTATAATAGTAAGTAAAAGAGTAAACATTACTGCTCTGTCTGATTGAAAAATATGAACAGAATCTGGAAGTTGAGTCAAAGCAAATGTAAAAAGAGCAATACCTAAAAATCCTAAAGAGTATGTTTTCATTCGCTTGTTATTCATTTTTACCTAATCTTTCTAATTCACAAATTAAAAATTCTATGCTGGAATGCTGTTCAAATAATTGAGCAGCCCTATAATAACCATCTGTTTTGACAAATGCACTAATTATTGGCCCAAAAAATACCATTGTTTGGCTTCCAATGAAATTTAACGGCTTTACCATCTCCAAAAAAAAGATTGAAGGAGTTATTAGTTTTAACCCTACTATCTTATTAGCAAGTTTTGATAGGAAAGCTTTGTCAGAATTGGTTAATATATAACTCACTGCAATTCAACCATTTCAAGATTTGCTCTTGGGATAAGAGTGTCTATTCCATCTATAGAAATCTCAGCTACTCTTACCATTGTTTCTGATTCCATCTTCTTTAATTCTGATGGCAAGGAACTTACCGTTCCAATCTTTCCAAAATTCGGTGAACGAATCACTCTAACAGTACTGCCTTCTTGAATACCTTCCGGTTCTTTAGAGAAAGAATCTTCTGATTCAGACTCGCTGTTTATAGGAATTACAATCTCAGGACGAATTACACCTGCTCTTATTTGTGTTGCACCATTCACTGACGCTTCATTTCCATGATTATTTTTTAACAAATCAAATGTAGCATCACTCATTGGAATAGATCCATAGCCTTCTGTAACAATTAACGCTGTAGGTAATTGTTCTGTACCCGTAATCGCTACACCTAAATCATACCCTAATACTGCTTTTAAATCATAATAGTTAAATCCACCTACTACTATTGCAGCCACATTACAGCTCATTGCTTTTTTATAAGCTTCAAGACTAAGAAATGATCCGCCTATTAAAATTTTTCCTGCCATTTCTTTTGTAATTTGATCAGGTGTTAATTCATCGGAACAACTATTAGATATTAATACTAGTTCTCCTCTTTTTTCACCTGCAATTCCGAAAATACCTTGAATAAACGCTGCATTAGATTTTAAGATAATTCCTTCTTTCTCAATCACTTCATCTACGATACCACTTACATAAGCATCTACCTCTACTGGTATAGGCGCTTCTCTTACTATAACACGTCCTGTGCTTTCTGATATGGATTCAATTGTTCCATCGACAGGAGATTCAACTGAAGATTTAAACATACCAAAAACCCCTGCTGTTTCAGCAATCATATCGCCTTTTTTAACACTATCACCTTCTTTAACTATCAAACAATCAACTACATCTCTAGGTTCAATATTTAAGATATTATTTACTTTTAACATCTGAACATTACCGGGAAGATTAGTAGAAGCAACGATAGTATCTGGAGTTAGCTTATCACCTTTTTTTACAAGCACTTGACCTTTTAGAGGTAAAATGCGCTCTTTTTTAAAGAGTGTCCTTTGTAATACTTTTAATCCAGGTGTATAGGAATGTGCCATTAAAATAAATCTCCTTTAGGATATTCATCTACTGCATTAGACCAATTCAATAAACTATCAATTCTTTCTGATGGATCAGCTGATAATGTAATTGGTCTGTTACGTCCATCAAAAATCAAACCAACCACTCCTCCGTATATAATAGAATCAACTGGTTCTCCTTTTCCAGCACCAATATCTACTCCTCTTGATGGCACTATATGAACCTTTACTTCTTCGTAAGGAACTTCAAGCATTTCCAATGAACCTTCTAAAATTTCTATCTCTTTTATTGACCCATCTTTAAAGGTCAATGACACCTGAGCCATCTTAGATTTTGGCTTAACTTTACCTACTGGAGATACGCATGTTCCAAGCCTAATTAAACAATCGTTATCAAACACTTCTAAAGCTGCCTGACTTGCATCATCTTTTAATTCCTCTTTATCAATATTTGCAAGCACGCCTAGTTGAGGCATCATAAAAATGGAATCTACTGCCAATTGCGTAATCCCTTCAGGCATGAAAGAATCAATAAGCATTCTAGCAGATTGTTGACGACGTGGAGCATGTGATAATACACCACCCGATCCTACTAAAAGATCTAAGTCCATCATATTCACCAAAGATTGTCCGCTAGAAGACTGTTCAAATGCGTCAGATATAGTACGCTCTGATTGAACTCCTTTAAGGCTAGTAGCAAAAGCTTTATGCTGAATAAAAGATAATCTTAATGCTTCTCTAGCAATTGCCTGCTCTATTACCAATTCTTCTAATGATTGTGGCACTGTAGTTGGACGTATCATCTTGTTACCAATACGATTCGTTAATTCGCTACGATCAATATCAAAAGGTACCCATCTTAGTACATTATCCAATCCTGATTCAGCCAATACATTACAGATAGAATAACTCATCCCAAGATTAGCACTTACTGTACGATTAAATTTTTCTTCAAATACAGAAAAAATATCTGTTGTTGCGCCACCAATATCAACTCCTACAACAGAAATACCTTCTTTCTTTGCAATCATTTCAATCAATGAACCTACTGCTCCAGGTGTCGGCATAATAGGAGCGTCTGTCCAAGACATTAATTTTTTGTATCCAGGTGCCTGTGCCATAACATGCTCCATAAATAAATCATGAATCTTATCGCGTGAAGGCTCTAAGTTTTCTCTCTCAAGAACTGGTCTGATATTGTCAACAATATCTAAATCTGATATCTCACCAAGTGTTGATTGAATAGAATCTTGTGCCTTATTATTTCCAGCATAAATAACTGGTAATTTATAATTTTGTCCTAAACGAGGTCGTGGATTTGCAGCTGCTAAAATTTCAGCCAATTCCATTACATGAGTTGTAGTTCCGCCATCAGTTCCACCGGATAACAATATCATATCGGGTCTTAGCTGTCTTATGCGTGTAATCTTCTCATGTGGCAACCTACCATCGTTGGATGCTAAAACGTCCATTACGATTGATCCTGCGCCCAATGCAGCTCTTTCTGCACTTTCTCCTGACATAGATTTTACTACACCAGCTACCATCATTTGTAATCCTCCACCAGCAGAGCTTGTAGAAACATAAATATCTACTCCTTTTTCTCCGCTATCTGGTGTAATAATTTGATCCCCATTTAAAATAGTTCTACCAGACAGCTCTTCGACTTCCATTACGGCATTTAATACGCCCTTAGTAACATCTTCAAAAGGAGCTTCAACGGTTGTAGGGGCCTCACCTCTAAAAGTGAGTCTATAGCGGCCTTCTTTCCATTCAATTAGAATAGCCTTAGTGGTTGTACTACCACAATCTGTTGCCAATATAGATTTAATTTTTTTACTCATAAATAATACGCAATAACATAAAACAATGTGACCGGAGTTGTCAATATTAAAGAGTCTAATCTATCTAACATGCCTCCATGGCCCATTAATAGACGAGAAGAATCTTTTATATTTACTCTACGTTTCAAGGACGACTCAAAAATGTCGCCAAAAAATCCAATAATATTCAGTATAACAATAAACACACACTTATCTATGAGCGTTAGGTTAAATATAAATTTATCGAATAAGAATATAAATAATACAGCACTGATAAATCCTCCAATTAAGCCAGAATATGTTTTATTTGGACTAATTGATGGTGCAATTTTCTTACCACCAATCCACTTACCAAAAATATATGAAAAAGAGTCATTTACCGATACACCTGCAAATAACATCAATGTAAAATAAGAGCCTCGCGATGCATCAATATCTCGCAGTACTAATAAACAAAAAAGACTTCCTAATACATATATAGAACCAAACAATACCCATAGTATTGTATTATCATTTTCTGATTTTAGCGATAAAAACTCTTTGAAAGCGATTGCTGCGGATAATACTATAAGAGAATTAAAAATCCATCCTCCATTCAATACAGCTAAAACAACGAGCGGAAATCCTGTTAATCCTATAGCTAATCTTGACTTTAAAGCACTCATTAGGGCAAACTAATCAAAGTTTAGAATTATACCAAAAGCTTAATTGTCTTTGGAAGTATTTGCGTAGAAACTTTTCTACTTTTTATTGTTTCTCCATCAACATTGAAATATGAATCTTTTAATGCATCGATAGAGAATGATTTTACTTGGCTCATATGAACATATGGTAGATCAACATGCTCGCCTGTATATACCTTCTTGAATATTGCAAATAACTGCAACCTACTTACGTCGTCTTTTACAATCACCATATCAATCATTTCGTCGTAAAAACCTCCTAAAGGCGCTATTTTCATGCCTTTGCCGGTATGAATACTATTACATCCAACCATAAAAGCGCATGAAATATCAGATGTCTCACCATCGATAGAGATTTTTGCCTTATAAAGTGTCTTTTCTACTAATTTTATAACAGAGGCTATATCGTATCTAATTGTACCTAGAAATCTCAACTTATCTGCTAGTACATTACCGAATGAAAACATTCCCCATCCTATGATACTAACGCTCAATCGCACTTCATTATCAAAAATAGCTTTGTTCACATCCATTAATCGAATATTGTCAGATAAGGCTCTTTTTATAGCAATATTATAATCTAAACAGTCTATATCATGGACGACAGAATTGCCTGATCCGGTAGGAATAATGCCAATAGGAAAAAATGAACATAAATCTGATTGATACAGTCCATTAATCACTTCATTAACTGTTCCATCTCCACCAAATATCAAAATACGATTAAATTGATTTAATTTTAATTCTGAGACAACTTTTTTTGCATGACCCGCATATTCAGTCTTTAATAATTCGGAGGTAAATCCATGACTCTCAATAACATCTTTAAGTTCATAATATACTTTAAGTGATTTCTTTAACCCACTTATAGGGTTAACGATACAGAGAATATTTTTCATTTATGATACTTATTATCACCGAGTCTTAAGACTTCAATTCTCACCTTTGTAGTACCTTCACTTACAAAACCCAATTTCTGTGCTGCTTTGTATGAAAGGTCGATAATTCGACCCTTAACATAAGGACCCCTATCATTAATTGTCATAGTTAAAGATCTTCTATTTTTTAAGTTAATTACTCTTACTTTAGTTCCCAGTGGTAATGTCTTGTGCGCAGCACTCACTTTATACATATTAAAAATTTCACCATTTGCTGTGCGCTTTTTATGAAACTTACTTCCATAATACGATGCAACACCTACTTGAACTCTAGGATGGTTCTTTATAGCCTCAATTTGCTTTCGACTCATGCCTGTAGAATTAACATAGTCGCCATAAGCTATGCTTGGACCACAACTCATGATACAGAGGATAATTATAGTAAAGATTATATTATTTTTCATCTGATAACTTACTATTAATTTGAGGAATCTGAAATGGATCTATCACCAACTGACTAGCCATTCCCACCAATGTAGCACCTTTTTCTAAAACTAGCTTCACATCTTTATGAGTTGAAATGCCTCCTGTTGCAATAATAGGGATATCAAAATTAGATGCTATCATCTCAACATTTCTTAATGTCGTCTCGAATAGCCCTACTCCACTTACTCCACCACCATCCTTAGAAAAAGTTTTCTTATTTAATCCTACAGACTCTGCGGTGATATATTTTGTATTACCTAAATTTATAGCACAGCTATCAATATCAATTAAAGTCTCACAAATTTTGAACATATTTTCTT
>Ga0206678_10000977_pt1 | contig 18410 bp, 9 predicted proteins | sample M180m12015metaG_FD_155453 | JGI IMG/M metagenome (GOLD analysis project Ga0206678, IMG submission 155453) | Ammonia-oxidizing marine archaeal communities from Monterey Bay, California, United States - M1 80m 12015 | ecosystem: Environmental > Aquatic > Marine > Intertidal zone | place: USA... | reverse complement strand
AATGAAACTTCTTTCACTTCTGAAACATTATCAGATTCATCTTGGGCACTGAAAATAGGAGAGAAAACAGACGAGATAAATATCGAAACTAGGATTATTTGTGATATCTTTGATGAACTTCTACAGCACATTATGTTTCGGCCCTTTGGGCCGACCGTGTCCGAACAGTGCTCCATCGAAGTTAAAGGGAGTTGAAGTAGGGCTTGAACCTGTCTTCTTCATGGAGTGACTCGTCATGACCTTATTCATGCGCACCACCTCATCAACAACTCCGTTGTTGTTGGTCATGTTGATGATTGGAGCATCATTGACACCGATGGTTTCCGCAGATAACGATGAGACTATTGATGAGGACCCAACCTTTACGGGAGACCTTTCCAACTTTAACCCCGAGAACGAGGGGCATGAATACATCTACAACGATGGAGAAAATCCAATATATTCTGCTTTCGGATATCTAAAACAGCAATGGGTAGAAAATGGAAGTCCAAATGCAGTTTTCCCATTCTCAGAGGAATTTCAAAGTTCAAGAGGGACTGTAAGAAACTGCAGTGATCAGTGGTCTGTTGGGGAGACTGATACATTTAGCACATCTAACGGAGTCGTTACAGCTACCGTACAAAAAATTTCGGCTAATTCAGCCATTTTTGTTGAAGACGGAACGATTATTTCATCTACGACTCTCAACGATATTACTCTAACATGGGAGACTACGATTTACCCCACCAACTCGAACTACTTCGGCACAGCTCCCGATGTGGATAATAATTGTCAAATTGAAATACTGATTTTTAATATTGATAATGCAGGAGGGATAGGTGGATATTTCGACCCCAATGTGGCTAGTCAACGTGAAATTCTATTCGTAGACGCTTCCGATCTTAGTTGGAGAAATACAATCCTTGCTCATGAGTTTGAGCATCTTCTACACAATGCTCGAGATCCTTTCGAATATCTTTGGATTGATGAGGGTGCAGCAGATATGGCCGCCTACTTATGCTTTGGAGTAACTGACACTTTAGCAGGTCATGCCAATGAATGGTCAGAGAACACAGAGATGGGGGTAAGATGGTGGAATCAACGGATTGCAGACTATGGTGGGGGATTCATGTTCTTGATGTATCTAGCAGATAAATTAGGAGGGGGTAATGCGATTTCTCGTTTGGTAGCAGATGTATCTACTGGTAGTTCAGGCATTGAAAACCTAGCACGGAATCCAGAACCGGGATCTACTATGATTGGTACTACAATGTCAGATATATTTGCAAATTTTACTGCTGCAGTCACACTAGATAGTTCCCAAGGTGCCTTTGGTTTTGATAACATTGACATGTCAGGAGCATGTGTTTCAGGACTAATTTGTCGAGCACAACTTAGCGGCTATAATGATCAGTGGCACAACACATGGACTAGCCCTACATATGAATTAGAAGGATGGGGGATGCGGTCCTACAACTTTGCAAGTGGCTCAGGCGCTCCTCTAAATCTAATGGTGCAATCAACACAATTTGGAATTTCTGGAACAGTCTTAGCTAAGGATTCAGCAACAGGGGCATGGTCTATGTCGCCTTTAAGAATCGATTCAGCAACAGGAGTGGGTACTAGTCTAGTATATGGCTTCGGTAACACAACAAGTGATGTTTGGGTTTTTGTTTGGTATGAATCTGCAATAGATGATTGTAATTACGCGGATTGTGGAACTTATCCAACAACGGACATTACAGTTCTTGCTGAATTAATCACTGATCCTTCTGAGGTCGATATAATTTCTACTGTATTATTTGACAGAGATGGAAACAGCTTAGATGATAGTATAATTATAGAAACTGAGGTCATATCAAATGCATATTTTGAAATCGTTGAATTAACATTTGAGGCATTCCTTAACAACACTCTGGAGGACTCCATTAACTTCAACACCCCTACCGGAGGTAGTATTGCTACTGTAAATCAGATTTGGTTTACTCCACATCAGAGTGGTGATTGGACATTTGGAGTGAGAATTAGAGATGCAACTGGAGAAGTAACTGATTCGGCCTTTACTCTTCCAATTCAATTAGCGAACTTAGAACCCAAATCAACAGGTTCAATTTCAACACCAACCACTCAGACATGGCTCTCTGTTAATTTCTTTGGTGCAGGATATGACACTTGGGGTTTCAGTCAAGAAAATGGTAGCTTCAGTCATAATGAAACTCCTGTATCTTATCACTGGAGTATTGGTGAAGATATTGTATCAGGACTGAAGAATCCAATTCATTCATTTTCACAACAAGGAATTTACAACATCAGCCTATTAGTTCTAGACCAAGGTGGTTTTTACTCAGAACCTCAATTCTGGGAAATTGAAGTTAATGATACCAGTGAGCCAGTTACTGAGATTAGTGTTGAAGGCTCTACAATTTCAGATGAATTGGTTCTTCTAACTAATCAGAGAGTGCTATTTTCTGCAGAAAATACCATCGATAACGTGCCCCATGACCAGTTGAATTTTACTTGGAATTGGGGTGATGGAAGTGCAGAAGGTGGTTTGGGTCTTGTAGAAGCAAGCCATTCTTATGTTGATGGAAGTGCAACAGGTATTGTACATACTGTTACTCTTACAGTCAGTGATGGAACTCATGTGGTAGAAAATCAGATTTATGTTCGTATCCTCAACCGAGTCCCAAGACAAATATTCGATGGAGAACTCCAAACATTCACTCTAACTCCCCTCTCTCTTCCTGATGTTTTCACTGACGATGATGGCCACATAATTAATTACAAATGGACATTTGAGGAAGGAGTTAATGCTGCTGGAACTAAAATGAATCTTACTTCCGACTTCTTGATAATTGAATCAAATTCTCAAAATCCATCAGTTGGATGGAAAACACCTGGTTTGAAAAATATCACAATAGAAGTGACTGATGATGATGGAAATATGTCCTTAGCTATAATCTCAGTTACAGTGCTGAATCAACGACCTGTAGCTATTTTTGCTAGGCCAGCGGATGGCACTGTAGAAACTGACTTCTTCTTTGACAGCAGCCTATCTTTCGATCCAGATGGTGATACATCTCTACTTTCAACACGTTGGAATATTACGAGTATAGATGAAGAAATAGAGAATGTTACTGGATTGCATCACACATTTGATGAACCGGGATTATACACGGTTTCACTTACGGTGATTGATGAAAGGGGAGCTGAATCCGCAACAAAATCATTCCAGTTCAGAATAGAAAACCCATTGCCCGTTCCAATTATCATATTCAAGCAACCAAGTCTAAATGGAACTGTTATGAGTGAAATTCCCGATGAAGGAACAAACATCACTTGGTGGACTCCTTTCACATCAGAAGGAGGAGCTTTCATCGCACCAAACTGCCCCTTGAATTTTGATGGAACTGCGAGTTACGATACAGATCCTATTTTTACAGGTAGAACTTCAACTGAAACTAATGATTCAGATTGGAATGGGATTACTCGCTGGATTTGGGACTTTGGAGATGCCACGCCTCAAATCGAAGGACCTGTGGTATGGCACCAATGGGAAAGACCTGGTGATTATGTTGTTACACTAACTGTTATCGATGGCTTTGAAGGAGGAGATACAAACACAACAACAACCCTTGTCCGTGTATCATATGCCCCTATGATACTTACAGAAAATCCAATTGATTTGCCTTATGTAAGCAAAGGAGATTTGATTCAACTCAACTATAGTGCAATTGACATTGATTTAGAAGATGGCCTTGATGCCTGGCTTGATTTAGATGACATGGATGACCGAGATGGAGACGGCATCTCAAACAACGACAAGGATTTGTCTCTGACTTCAGATCTCCAGGTAAATTGGGATCTAAACTCAATGATAGACTCAGACCAAGATGGAGATTATAGAAACGATTTCCTTTGGGGTAATATTACTTGGCAGGAAACTGGTGAAATTAGAATTGTGATGCAAGTCTGTGATGGTGTTGGAGTTTGCTCAACAAAAGATTTCCCAATAATTATTCTATCAAATAATGAAGACAATAGTCCCAAATCTCTCAGAGATTTAACTTGGCAAGATTTAATTCCAAATAGAGATAGTGGGGGCTTACTGGCTCTTGTTGGATTAGTTTTACTTCTTGGATGGCTAATAATGCGCCAGAAAGACGAAGAGGAATTAAGTGCAAAGGAAATGCTTGAGACATATGATGTTCAGGAAGTAGAAGTGGAAGGTGGTTTGCCAGGAATGGATCAGCATTCACCACCACCTCAGCCAAAGTATCTATCTGCAGAAGAGAGAAGAAGTAAAGACTCTGGTTATGTCAGACCGATTAGAACTCGGAGGAGATGACGTGCAATTAACTTTGAATCGGCTCGCTGCAAGCGGATTCAGTATCGGATTAATTGCCCCTCTAATTGCAATTATGATTGCCAGTGCAACTCCAGTTGTCGCATCATCTAACGACTGTAATGTCGACTTGAACTCAGGAGTAGACTGGGAAAGACAGGCTCACAAGAAAAATCTTGATGACGACGGGTTCTGGTTTTTTGAACAGAATCGGGATGATGATCAGGATACTGAGCTTGACTCATTAACTACCGATTTTTACGCAGATGTAGAAATACCAAGAGATGATGGATCGGCGATAGAAATAGAATTAGTGACTGGATATTCTTACACTTTCTGCATTGAGTTCCATCCTAGTGTTCAAAATACTCCAAATATGTCTTCAAAGGGGGACGTATATCTACTCAGTTCATCGAATTGGGCGCAGTATAGGAGTGAATATTGGCAGTATAAAGACGGTTGGGGGATTACCAGTGAAGATTTGAACTGGGTTCCTGTAGAGTGGAGAGACATGGCAGTATTCCTGCCATTTAGAGACACACATGCTTACGAAAATAAACAAAGTGTTTCTTTCTCAACTGCTCTAGATAATGACAATTATGGGTGGATTTCTTGGTTTGGAGAACAAGATGATGCTTCTTACTTCTTGGTATTTGACAACTGGAACAATAGCCGGCATGCTGATGCAGATGGAGTTGATGGAGATATGATTGTCCAAGTTTGGGTAGATGTCGAGGAGAGATTGACTCTTCCTAAATTTACAGCTTACTTGATTGTAGGGATACTACCAATTTCTTGTATAGTGATTCCTTTGATGTTTCATAGTAAATATCATTCGCATGGAAAAACAATCGAGGAAGAAGAAGTTCAAATGGTTCCGCTTCTTGAAACCGCACCTGAAAATAAAGAGAATATTGACTGAAAATCAGCAATATTCTAACATATCCCAAGCGATTAACAAATCTGAGGCGTTTATTCTCCCTTGAGATGAAAGATGAGATCCCGATTCCATTGTAGAATAGACTAGATTTTGGCTCAATAATGGTGCATGTATACGATTCCAATCCCCACCTGAACCAATACCCATAATTGCAGTGTTAATATCTGATTCTCTAAGATTCCAAGCCGCCTCGAACAATTTCAATGCTGAGTTTCTACCAGAAGTTGCGTAACACAATTTGATTATTTCGCCAGAACCTTCCATATCCTCAATTTCTTGAACGATATCATTAGCACTTTCTGGCTCACGATCTATATGAGCAGACGAGATGATTTTTGTTTTACCATTAGTGAGAGAAATCAAACCTGCCCGAGTTTTTTTATCGATATCAACTTCCAAGTCAACCCAACTAACTCCACTCTCTATTGCAGCTTGTAAAACTAAAATCCTCTGTTCTTCTGAGCCCGGAAAGAAACCACCTTGCCGACTAGGTCGGCAAGTCATCACAACAGGAAGATCAATTCCTCCTTTGAAGGCACTTAGAGTATTGATTAAATCAACAGATTCGAAAGATTGAGGTAAGAACTCAGAAGGAATAAAAGTAGGCCTCCTAGATCTTTTTCCAGACCCCTCATTTTCAGAGATTACAGGATCTGGTTTCTTTTCAACAACCCATAATTTATCTAAGCGAACTTCGCACAAATCAGCACCCACAGCAGTGGCTCGAGCCGCATCGGCAAGCATCTCCTCAACCGAACAACCGGACAGCGTCACGCAGATGGTTGGTCTAATCATTCAGCCGCGCGACCATCAGATTCTGTTTAATCATATTGTGTCGGAAAACCCTACTTCTGGAGAGATGGATTGCATCAAAATAGAACAAATTCAGTATTTATCAGACTCTCTCTCAGGAGTATTGATTAACCCCCTATGAGCACCAATAAGGGTACATCCCTGAGGGTTCCGTAGGAACCCTCAGAGAAATTGAGATGAAAACTATGTCAGATGAATATGGAGCAGACAGTATCCAAGTCTTAGAAGGGCTAGAAGCAGTTCGAAAAAGACCGGGTATGTACCTTGGAGACCCACATGATGGTTCGGCCTTGCATCACTGCATTTGGGAAGTAGTAGATAACTCCGTAGACGAGCACTTAGCAGGCCATACCGACTCGATTGACATCGTGCTAAATTCCGATAATTCACTTACAGTCAGAGATTATGGACGAGGAATTCCTGTTGGTATCCATGAAGAATATGGTATATCAGCAGCCGAAGTCATCATGACTAAATTGCACGCCGGCGGTAAATTTGACAATACTTCATACAAAGTTTCTGGCGGACTGCATGGAGTTGGAGTTTCTGCAGTTAATGCTGTGTCGGAATGGATGGAAATGACGATCCATAGAGGCGGAATCGTGTATTTCCAGAGATATGAAGCCGGAATTCCTGTTGAGGCACTAAAAGAGATTGGGAAATGCACAGATACAGGCACAAAAATTGCATTCAAACCAGATTTGACGATCTTCACTGAAATCTTAGAGTTTGACTTTGAAGAAGTTGATACAAGAGTGAGTGAAACTGCTTTTCTTAATGCTGGGTTGAAGATTACTATTTCAGACGAGCGGGGGGAAGAACCTCATGAATCAGAACACCTGTATGAAGGAGGACTTGCAGAGTATGTTAGCCAACTCAATGAAAGAAGAGAAGTTTTGCATGCAGATGTCATCAATATTAGTGGTGAAAAAGAAATTGAGAAAGGCACTGTTGAGGTTGAACTTGCTTTGCAGTGGTCTGACGCATTTAGTGAGTCGATCCGTTGTTACACTAACATCATTCGAAACAAAGATGGGGGCACACACATGTCCGGATTACGCACAGCGCTGACTAGTTCAGTCAATACTTACGCAAAGAAGAAAAAATTACTGAAAGGAGACGCCCTGTCGGGTGATGATGTACGAGAAGGGCTTGCTGCTGTAGTCAGTGTCAAGCATCCAGACCCCTCATTCTCCTCACAAACTAAAGATAAACTAGTTAGTAGTGAAGTGACGGGGATAGTTCAGACTATTGTTTACGATAAATTAGGAGAATTTTTCGAAGAAAATCCATCTGTTGCAAGGCAGATTGTAGAGAAGGCACTTCTTGCATCAAAAGCAAGAGAGGCTGCCAGAAAGGCCCGAGACTTAACTAGAAGAAAGGGTGTATTGGAAGGAGGGGGGCTTCCAGGGAAGCTTGCCGACTGTCAATCTCGCGACCCTAGTGAATGCGAAGTATACCTTGTAGAGGGTGATTCTGCAGGTGGATCGGCCAAGACGGGGAGAGATCGACGTATACAAGCAATCCTCCCTCTGCGCGGGAAAATCCTCAATGTAGAAAGGCAAAAACACAATGCTGCGAAGGTGTTTCAGAATCAAGAAATTCAAACCATGATTCGTGCTCTCGGCGCAGGAGTTGGTAATAATAGCGAAGAAGAAGGATCATTTGATTCTAGCAAACTACGATATTCGAAGATAATAATCATGTGCGACGCAGATATTGATGGCGCTCATATCAGAACACTGATGTTGACATTCCTTTGGAGATTCATGAGGCCAGCGATAGTAGATGGGCACGTATACATCGCTCAGCCGCCTCTGTATCAATTGACCAAAGGCAGAGTAAGTAAGTATGTATTCTCAGATGAGGAAAGAGATATGGTGATGTTGGAATTGCAAGGAGATAATCCTAACGCCAAAATTGGCGTACAGAGATACAAAGGTCTGGGAGAAATGAATCCCGATCAACTATGGGACACTACGATGAATCCTATGACTAGAACTATGCTAAAAGTAACAGTCGATGATGCAGAGGAAACTGACAGACTATTTGAGATATTAATGGGAGAGGATGTCCCTGATCGCAGGGCATTTATCGAAAAATATGCTAAGGAGGTGACAAATCTTGACATCTGAAGACGATACAAATGAAGATTTAGCCACTAACAATGAGAACATACTAAATCATACTTTGAATAAAGAAATGAAAACTTCATACATTAATTACGCAATGTCCGTAATTATTGGAAGGGCTTTGCCTGATGTTAGAGATGGCCTAAAACCTGTTCATCGCCGTGTACTGTATGGTATGCATGAAGGGGGACATACTTCTGAAAAGAAATACAGTAAATCTGCACGTTCAGTTGGTGAAGTAATGGGGAAATATCACCCTCATGGCGATCAATCAATCTATGACACCATGGTTAGGATGGCCCAAGAATTTTCATTGCGATATCCTCTTGTTGACGGACAGGGAAATTTCGGTTCAATTGATGGAGACCCTCCTGCTGCAATGCGATATACTGAAAGTAGGTTAGACAAAATCTCAAAACATATGCTTGAGGATATTGAAAAGAAAACTGTAGATTTTCAGCCTAATTTTGATGATTCCGAATCGGAGCCAACAGTCCTACCTGCAAGATTGCCAAATTTACTATTGAATGGAAGTGACGGTATTGCAGTAGGAATGGCAACCAGAATCCCTCCACACAACCTTACAGAAGTTGCAGGTGCAATTCGGTTACACGTTAGTGCAATTATAGAAGAAGGAGTAACTAATGAAAAAATGCCTCAAATACCTGTAGATGAATATATGGAACATGTAAAAGGCCCTGATTTCCCTACTGGAGCGACTATTCACGGTGTGGATGGAATTTACGACATGTATACCACGGGTAAAGGAAGATTTCATGTTCGATCGAAATGCGATGTTCATGATGACTCCAGTGGAAAGAAAATCATCATACATGAAATCCCGTACCAAGTTAAAAAATCAGATATGCTCGTACATATTGCCGACTTAGTTTCAAAAGGTTCTGTTATTGGAATTAGAGATATTCGTGATGAGTCTTCAAAAGAAGGCATTCGTGTTGTAATAGAGGTAAAGAATAATGCCGATCCACATGCAGTTCTTAATCAACTATTCAAATCAAGCAGATTACAAGAATCTTATTCGGCCAATATGATGGGTATTTTAGACGGTAGACCAGTACTCCTTACCCTGCCTGTTATCTTGCACACATATGTTGAGCATAGAGAATCTATTGTTGAAAGGAGAGCCGCGTTTGAACTTGAGAAAGCAGAGGCTAGGGCCCATATTCTTGAAGGTCTTGTAAAAGCACAAGAGCGAATTGATGAAGTGATAAAAGTAGGTAGAGCAAGCTCTAGTAGAGAGCAATTTGAAGCAGTATTGCAAGGTAAAGAGAATATGAAGGGAATTGCGTCTTTTGACTTTACTGAACCACAAGCTAAAGCTATCGCTGAGCGCCGATTATACCAGCTTAGTAGGCTCGATGTGGAAAAGGTGAATAATGAATATAATGAATTGAAGATTAAAATCGCGGATCTTCAAGACATCATTGCTTCAAGAGGAAGGCGTCTTAACATATTGATTCAAGAACTTGATGAAATGGTAGTAAAACATGGAGATGAACGACGTTCTGTTATTGATCCTATGCCACTTTCAATGGATAGAGAAGATTTAATCGAGGAGAAAGCCATCGTAATCTCACTTTCTGAAGACAACTACATCAGACATATGCCTGTCGAATTATTCAGACTACAGAACCGTGGAGGTAAGGGTCTGAAGGGTGTAGCTACCAAAGATGAAGATGCACCTTCTGCAATAGTGACATGCTTCTCGAAGGATAGGTTACTAATCTTCACCGATGCGGGCCGTGTTTACGGATTGCGGGCGTGGGAGACACCCATAGCCAGCAGATATGGCAGAGGAACTCATATCAGAAATCTGTTGAATGGAATAAGAGATGATGAAAATGTTGTCTCGATTCTACCAATAGATCGTGAATTAATTGATAGTCCAGAAGGTCATTTCCTAATCTTTGCCACTAGTCAGGGACGAATCAAGAGAAGTAATCTTTCTGAATATGTCCGAATAAATCGTAATGGCAAATATGCACTAAAATTCGCTAGTGATGATGATACATTAGTTCAGGTAAGACCGGCTACTGATTCCGATCATGTGGTCTTAGTATCATCAGGAGGATATGCATGCAGATTCCTCCCCTCGGAAGTCAAAACTCGAGTCGACCCAAATTCTGGTGAAACTCAAACAACTCACACCGTACGAGTTCAAGGTCGTGTTAGTCAAGGAGTTAGTGGAATGAAATTGGGTCAAACGGATTCTGTAATTGGAATGATTGTCACTGATGATTTCGAAACTAGTGTTCTGACAATTTCTAAGTTTGGCATGGCCAAGCGCAGTCGCCTAGGCTCAGGAAATATGATTCCTGCTCTTGATGAGAATGGTGCAGATATCCTAGATGAAAGCGGTGAAGTAATTATTGTACGTGATGGATACAGAAAAACCAATCGTGGAACTAAGGGTGTACGAACTATGGGATTATCTGAAAATGATAGCATAGTTAGTGTGCGACAAATACCTGATCTTGAGGACCAATTATTCATGCTAGCAAAAAGTGGAATGATGATTCGAATGCCTGCAAGTCAGACCAAGGAAACACTTGGAAAAGTCACCAAAGGAACTCGAATAATGGAACTAAGAGATTCAGATAAGAAAAAGTATGTGGACGAAATCATCTTTGTTGCCCGCCTCCCATCAGAGTTAATCGATGATGACGCTGTAGAAATGGACATTGAATCATCTGCTGAAGAAGAGTGAAGTGAACCGCTCGGCTTAAGCGGGAATCTCAGGTCGCCGAATCACTGCGGCAGTCGCATAGCCTGGCCATTGCGCTGGATTGCTAATCCAGTGGTGTTTCACCTCGGGAGTTCAAATCTCCCCTGCCGCGCCACCTAATCTTGAGCAGCATTCATTCGGAGAACACGTTCTCAAGGACCGTGGATGTAATCGGGTGGGTGACCATGAGTCTGGTGTTTTTGGCCCTAGTCTTATTCCTATTTCTTGTAGCCTTATGGATTCGTGTACACAGACTCAGACCATCCAATGACCGCTCTTGGGTGAATGACAATTCACGAAATGCAACAGTCAAATTTGAAGATGAAATAGTGAAAATCCAAAATGTACGGGATTTCAATTGGAAAACTACGAAAGAATGTGATGAGAAATGGATTAATCAAGAATATGATCTCAGAGAAGTCAAAGCAATTTGGCTCACACTCGAATACTTTGATCCAAAGCGTCATCAGATGGCTCACACGATTCTTTCGTTCGAATTCAATGATGGAAGATATCTAGCTTGTTCAATAGAAGTTCGTAGGGAGAAGGGAGAGCGTTACAATCCAATTCGAGGGCTGTTCCGCGAGTACGAACTAATCTACGTCTGGGCAACAGAGAGAGACGTTATTGGAGTTAGAACTCGTTGTCGAAAGGACTCTGTGACACACTTGTTCAAGGCAGTGGTTTTGGGCAAAGGGAATGAGCGTCGAATGCTTGAATCATATCTCCACAGAACCAACAATCTAGTAACTGCACCAGAATGGTACAACACCATCACAAACACTTGTACAACTAACATTGTCAGACATGTAAACGAGGTTTACCCTGGTCGTGTTCCACGAGCCATCTCAATACTAATGCCTGGCTTGAGTCCAAGGATGTTAGAGAGAGAAAATCTGATTGAATTAAATGGGACTCTAGAAGAAACGATGGAAATGAGTGTTATCGATGACAAGGCCGATAAGTGGGACGGTCAAAGTGATTTTGGAGACTGGATTCGCTCTGAATAGTTCGTACGAGGATTCAATTCAAATCACCGCCTGTCACCATCGTGCTTAGCCTTGAACCGATGTCTCTGGCGGGGCAGCATGAATGGTTACTTCCCCCTTCGAAGAGTCACATGATTAGATGGCTGACTCTAGCTTCTCAGGGGAATTCTGAATGTGGTCTCCAATTTGAAGGGGAACCAGGAAAGGATGTTGAATCAATGGTTGGATGTCTAGAAAAAATGGGAGTAGAAGTGGTTCGAGGTGAGATTTGGGTTGTTTGTCCTCCGGAAAATGGACTGAAATCACCAGATGTACCACTGAATTGTGGTAATTCAGGCACTGCGGCCCGTATATTGACCGCCTTATCTGCTACAATCGGAGGGGAAGTAAAGATTGATGGAGATGAATCATTGAGGAGTAGAAGTAGCGAATCCCTGAATAATACCCTGAGAGAATTAGGATGTGAGATATCCTCGGATAGAGTTCCCTACACTGTGAAAGGGCCCATTAAGGGAGGAGAAACATCTCTTGACTTGGGTTCATCTAGCCAACCACTAACTGCACTTGCACTATCATCTCCTAGTTTTAGTGAATCTGTGATTTTGAATTTACAAGGGCAACCGGTTAGTAGAGGATATAGTCAGTTGACATTTGACATCACATCAATATGTGGCTCACCCAATATTATTAGCAATCCTCTTTCACTAAATTCATGGGAAGTTCAAACTCCAAATATTGTCAATATACCACCTGAGTTGAGCCTTTTCCCTATGGCAATAATTCTTGAACTTCTTTACGAAGATCTTGCATTAAGGACATCTCTGCCCACTTATGACCCACTGGTTTTGATAGCTATTGATGAAATTGATCGAGCAAATGGAGGTCAAGTCGACTTGCGGGATGCTAGTGATTTGGTCACGCCAGCAGCGGTCTGGATGGCTCTAACAAACGGAGGCGAAATTACAGGAATTCCACATGCGAGGGGTAAAGAATCAAATCGAATTTCAAGAACTGTAGAATTACTGAGTTCTTTTGGTATGGTGTCGGAAGAAACAGAAGATGGATTGAAAATTCTAGGAGGACAACGGCCAACGAGGCCGGATTCAGTTGTCGAAACACACATGGATCACAGGCTCGCAATGGTCGCAATTATACTAGCATCCAAAGTGGGGGGGGATATTTTGAACCCAGAAATATGTGAAGTAACTCACCCTGGTTTTGTAGAACAGTTAATCTCACTATCTCAGCCGTGACGGCCGAAGTGGCGATCAAGATGATTCAGGGTCAATCGGAGTACTGTAGGCCGACCGTGAACACAAGCCCAAGGATTTGGAACTGTTCGCATATCGGCAAGCAGCCTCCTCATCTCTGCTAGGTTCAGCCTCTGATTCGCCTTCACGGAGCCCCTACATGAACGCATGAAGGCGACGTGATCTCGCAAATGAGTCACCGTATCCAAATCATTTGCACCATCAGGAGTGCTAGAAATCTCAATCAGAATGTCATGAATGAAATTCTCAAGACCATCACTTCCAACTAGAACCTCTGGAACTGATGTGATTGAAATTCCTTCATTTGAATCAGCAAAAGAAATTCCCAACTCCGTTAATCGAGATTGGCCTGATATTGCCGCTGCCTTTTCCCTAGCGCCTAATGACATCTCTATTGGTGCCATCAATTGTTGAGATTCCCAACTGACCATTTCATCACGTAGTCGCTCATACCGAATTCTCTCATGTAGAGCATGTTGGTCGACAATGAATAACTCATCACCACCTTGAGCCAGAATATAGGAATCTGCCAACTGAGCTAATGCGACCATATCAGGAAGTTCAGGAATTACTGCAGCCTTAGGTTTCGGCTCATCGAGAGGAGATTTTGCCTCATCACTAGAATGCCTGTGTAAACTACGTTCTTGAGAAGACAACGCGGGAGAAATTGGTTCCGAGTCAAGTCCAGGAATTGTCTCTTGATGTGTTTGAGAATCAGAGATTGGACGAGGCTTTTTGTTAGAAATGGGGGGTTGAGCACTTCTAATACTACTGAATCTTGTTTGGACCATTGTATTTTCATTGGCGGCAGTTGCCCATTCTGGAATAGAGGATGTTGGAATTGAAACGTTTGTTTTCTCAACTTTACTCGATATTCCCTCAAGTACAGTTTCTGTATTCAATTCAGGTATTGTAGGAATCTTTGAAAGTGTATGTTTAATATTTCTTTCAAGTCTTTCAAGAACACGCCAAGAGTTCTTCAGCCGAACCTCGCGTTTTGTTGGGTGTACATTCACATCTACTTCATCAGTAGGCAGAGCTAGGCTCAGTACACCGATTGGATGCCTACCTACCATTAGCCTAGTGTGATATCCTCTGCGAACAGCTTGAAGAAAAGGGCCAGCTGCAACAGGTCGACCATTGACTAGTATGTGGATGTCATCTGGTCGACTCCTAGTCAGACCTGGGGGGGAGACCCATCCACTCCACCTCTCATCTCCGGGTGCATCATCATCTGAACCTGGTGATGATAGAGGAATTAATTCTGCAGAAGTCGCCCCGAATAAGTCGTAAAGGCGGTCTTCTTTGGTTTCAGCAGGTGGACAATCGAGTACTACTCTTCCATCTACCTCTACAATCAAGCCAGTGCTTGGTTGACAAAGGGCCATCTGAACTCCTACATCGACAATAGCCGCGGTTTCTGTAGATGGTCGGCGTTGGAAAGATAATCTGGCAGGAACTTTAGCAAAGAGTTTCAGGACTTCGATTCTAGTACCTGGAGCAAGAGCAATGGGCTCAACATTTCCAACTATTCCGTTATCAAGAATTATCTGATAACCTTCCTCTTCTGATAAACGACTGGCCACAATCAGTTGGCTAACTGCGCCTATAGAGGCTAATGCTTCTCCACGAAATCCCTTAGTCTCAATATGATTCAAATCATCAGGTTGTGAAATCTTGCTAGTAGCATGGCGAGTGATTGCAAGTGGCAACTCATCTGAATGAATTCCATGACCATCATCAATTACTGTAATTCTATCAAAACCACCTCTCTGAATTTCAATTCGAATTCTTCCGGCTCCTGCATCTAAGGAGTTTTCAACTAACTCCTTGACTACCTGTGCTGGCCTCTCAACAACCTCTCCTGCTGCTATTTTTCCAATGGTCAACTCATCTAATTGGATAATCTCTCGACGAGTAGGGGTAGTGAGTTCGGCCATACTACTCCTCCAATTCCTTAGTCTCATTCGTCTTTCTGAGAGCTGCTTGCATTGCATAAAGCGCCTCAAGAGCCTCTCTCGGTGTTAGTGAATCCGGATCTAAAGCCTCCAAGCGTTCAGTAATCTCTCTAAGGATAGGATCTTCTTGAACAATTATCTCTTTTACAGGCTCTGACTGTGATGGTGGCTCAGCATCAGGTTTTGATGACTCAGTAGGTAGCATCCAGCCATAGAGACTGGATTGCCCAACAGTTCGTGAATCAGGTGTACCTTCGCCTCCAGCCCTTGCACCTGAGGCTTGTCCTTCAAGGAAAATCAGTAAATCTCGTGCCCGCTCGACGACACCTGATGGTAAACCTGCAAGTGCTGCTACTTGTACACCATAAGAATCGTCACATGGCCCATCAGCAACAGTATGTAAGAAACGAATGTCACCATTAACATCAGCAACTTGAACATGAACATTGACAAGTCCATCTACCTCTTGGGCTAAACCTGTCAACTGATGATAATGCGTAGCAAATAGGGTTCTAGCACCGATTCGCTTGGAAATATCTTCAGTTACAGACCAAGCTATTGCTAAGCCATCAAATGTCGAAGTACCACGTCCAACCTCATCAAGGAGAATTAGACTCCTCGGTGATGCTCGTCTGAGAATATGTGCAACCTCAATCATTTCCATCATGAATGTCGAGCGGCCACGCCGTAGGTCATCATGAGCACCGACTCTGGTGAATACTCGATCCACGATACCAATTCGAGCTTTTTCTGCCGGAACAAAAGCACCAGTCTGGGCTAAGATGGTGATTAGAGCAGTTTGTCGGAGGTATGTTGACTTCCCACCCATGTTAGGGCCAGTGAGTAAGAGGAATCGACGTTTATTGTGGAAGTTAATCCCATTAGGGACAAATCGGCCGTCTTCCTCCAATACAGGATGACGGCCATTAGTGATATCCATCATTGTATCATCTCTGATATCCGGTCGAGTCCACGAGCGTTTTCGAGCATGATATGCAAAACTAGCCAAAACATCTGCACTAGCCACCTTACGGCCAATTGAACTCAAGTTGGAGGCGTATGATGCGACATCTTTACGAAGTTCTAGGAACAATTCGTATTCCAGTGCCTTCGCTCTATCGTCAGCAGTTAGGATAATTTCCTCCCATTCCTTCAACTCGTCTGTAGTATATCTCTCAGCGTTCGTCATCGTTTGTCTACGAAGATACTCATCAGGAACCTTGTCGAGATGAGATTTCGTCACTTCGATGAAGAAACCAAATTGCCGATTTTGTTTGACCTTCAAACTAGGAATGTCAAGACGCTCCTTCTCTCTAGCCTCGAATCCTTTCAACCAATCTTTACCTTCACCTGCCTTGATTCTAAGGTCATCCAATTTTTCATCAACACCGACTTGAAAGATTCCGCCATCTCTAATCATCATTGGAGGTTCAGGCACAATCCTTGAGGCAATGTGATGCATCAGTGGTTCTAGTTCTGACAAACCATCTGCGCACTCGTGGAGAAGTTCAGATGAACCTTCTGAAAGTAGAGCTTGTAACTTAGGCATTCTCTCAAGACAGTCTGCTACTGCAACAAGATCTCGTGCATTGGCTCTACCGTAAGCTAGTCTTGTTGACAATCTCTCCAGATCCCTCATTGATTTGAGAGTCTCACGAATTTCTTCCAACCTGCGCGGTGCCTTGACTAGAGAAGCAACTGCCGCTTGCCGCGCAGATATTTTTTCAGGATTAGTCAAAGGTCGAAGAATCCATTCTTTGAGCAATCTTCTACCCATCCAAGTTCTTGTCGAATCAATAGCCTGAATCAGTGAACCTTCTTTCTCACCTGCAAGAGTATGAGTCAACTCAAGATTCCGCAATGTAGTTTGATCGAGCACTAGATGGCCATCATCAGCATCGAAATGAACCTCTCTTAATGGTACCACATCAACCAGATGCAACTTTGCTAAATAACCCGCAGTAAGTCCGCAAGCCTCCATTCCCAGAGGCCTTCTATCTAGATCGATGGAGCCTAAATCAGTTAGTTCTAGATGATCTCTAACTGTCTGAAGATGCTTCTCACGAGGAGCATCATGGATACTCAATGTAACTCGGTCGAGAGAGGTAACTAGTGAACGCAAATTCTCACTTTCAGCATCCTTCTTTCCTAGAACCAATTCACTTGGCAACCAGCGCTGTAACTCATCCTTAATTCTCTCAAATCGACCGGCTCCTGAGTGTTCCTGTAACCAAGCCCTACCTGTCGACGAATCAAGAATTGCGAGACCCAATCCATCTGCTCGAGAAACAATTCCTGCTAGCAGACTAGAGCCATCCTCTCCAATTAAATTCTCTTCATATAATGAACCAGGAGTGTAAACTCTAGTTACCACTCGCTCAAGAATTTTTGAACCAGGGCGTAGCTCATCTTCCTGCTCACACAAGGTTACCTTGTATCCAGCTTTCAGCATTCCTTGAAGATATGATTCTACAGAGTGCCAAGGAACCCCTGCCATTGGAACTGGGGAGTCTGAATTTTTGTCTCGACTAGTCAAAGTAATCCCTAGTACTTCTGATGCAAGAACTGCATCATCGTGGAACATCTCATAGAAATCTCCCATCCGAAAGAAGAGAACAGTATCAGGATGTTGGGCCTTAATTTCAGCAAACTGATCGAGCATCGAACGCTTTGACATCAAATTCACCTCCATCGCTAACGCTGCGCGTAGGTTTACTCACAGAGCCGAGGGTGCATAAGCAATACCCTCTCCGCCCCTATGGGGCGGCTATTGCATCACTCATACTATCTTATGTCTGAAAACCTCGGCGAATGCAAATAGGAGGGCCATTCTATGCATCAAGATAAACAATTGAGGATGCATGGTTTGATGCTACTCGTTGCGATAATTTGGGGAATTTCCTGGGCTGTCGGCAGAATTTTGGCCACAGGACTTCCTCCAATGACTGGAGCGTGGCTTCGATATATTGTGACAACTTTACTGTTCTACATTTGGTTTGCAATTCAATATTCTCAAGGGCAACCTGTGAAATGGCTTCCGGCGGAAAAAAAATCATGGAAGACGCTGATAATAATAGCTACAACTGGAGTCTTATTCTATCAAGCATTCTTCATGCATGGAATGATGTATACAGCTGCAGGTGATGCCTCACTGATAATTACTTTCAATCCAATTTTCACAGTGCTTCTAGCAGCCCCGATGTTAGGTCAACCTATATCTCGCAGAATGTTCATTGG
>Ga0206678_10000970_pt1 | contig 18465 bp, 14 predicted proteins | sample M180m12015metaG_FD_155453 | JGI IMG/M metagenome (GOLD analysis project Ga0206678, IMG submission 155453) | Ammonia-oxidizing marine archaeal communities from Monterey Bay, California, United States - M1 80m 12015 | ecosystem: Environmental > Aquatic > Marine > Intertidal zone | place: USA... | reverse complement strand
TGCTCCTGGAGGATATTACGCAAGCAGAGAAAATATTTGGAATTTTGATGGAGTTTTCTTTTTTAACAATAATGATTGGGGTTATAAAAGCACTGGAGAACTTGGAGAAACTTATGACATTGTAAGTGTTGAAGCAAATCCAAAAAATAATTCAGAGGTATATTTAAGTAGTTGGAATGGGGGTATTATAAAGTTAGAAAATAAAAATTTTGTAACAAACTATACTTATGAAAATACAAATGGTGCTTTAGATACAGTAAGCATTGCAAATGTAAATGGCTGGATACGGATTTCTGATTTATGTTTTGATGACTCTGAAAACTTATGGGCAATTAATTCTCTTTCTCAAAACCCTTTAGCTGTTAAAACAAAAGAGGGAGATTGGTATTCATTTAGGATTAGCGGAATTGATGGCCCATCTACTTATTTTAAAGATTTGGTAATAGATAATTCTGGGCAGAAATGGGGCGTCATTAAAAATGCTGGGCTTTTTGTATATAATGATAAAGGAACTTTTGAAAATAGTAATGATGATGAAGCTCAGCTTATCAATACAAATATTGGAATGGGGAATTTGCCTTCGACGGAAGTGTATTCTTTGGCCGTTGATTTGGAAGGCGAGATTTGGGTTGGGACTGATAAAGGGATTACTGTTTTTTACTCTCCAGAATTAGTTTTTTCAGGACAAAATTTTGACGCGCAACAAATCCTCATTCAACAAGGAGAGTATGGGCAGTATTTATTAGATACAGAAACTATAAATTGCATAGTAATAGATGGTGCAAATAGAAAATGGGTGGGGACAAATGGCTCAGGCGTTTTCTTACTCTCGCCTGATGGAACTAATGAAATTCATCATTTTACTTCTGATAATAGCCCTTTGTTTTCTGATAATATAATTGATATTGCTATAAATGAAATTAGTGGAGAAGTATTTATCGGTACGGAAAAAGGAATTATTTCTTATAGATCTGACGCTACAAAGGGCTATGATTCTTATAATAATGTAACTGTTTTCCCAAATCCTGTAAAAGAAAATTACAATGGGAAAATTGCAATTAAGGGACTAGTAAATAATGCTAATGTAAAGATAACAGATATTAATGGAAATTTAGTTTTTGAAAGTTTTTCTAATGGAGGTCAAGCTATTTGGGATGGGAAAACCCAAAGCAGAAATAGGGCAAGTACAGGAGTATATTTAGTTTTTAGTACTAACACAAATGGAGAAGAAACAATGGTAAGCAAAATTCTTTTTATTCACTAATGCTTCAAAAAACAAAGGGCATTGCTCTACATTACCACAAATATTCTGAAAGTTCTGTAATTGCTAAAATTTTCACCAAAGAGTTTGGCTTACAATCTTTTATGATAAATGGCGTAAGACAGAAAAAAGCTAAATCAAAATTAGGGCTTTTAAGGCCATTGTCTTTTCTTAATTTAGAAATTTACAAGAAATCAAAAACAGGAATAAAACGAATTAAAGAAATCTCCATTTCTAAAGTTTTGGAAAGAATTCATTATGATATAAATAAGAGCCTATTGGCAGTTTTTATTGCTGAAGTTTTATTAAAAACCTTATTGGAAGAGGAAAAAGAAGAGCCGATTTTTTGCTATATTGAGACACTTGTTTCTAAACTTGAAAAGATGGACAAAGTTCAAAACACTTTCCCTTTGGTTTTTTTGATTAATTTAAGTGCTTATTTAGGGTTTTATCCTTCAAAAGAAAATTCAGAATTATCATTTTATGATTTGCAAAACGGATGTTTTTCTAAAAAAGCATTTGCACATAGTCATTTTATAAGCGGAAAAGATTTGCAAAATTTTAAAACTATTTTGTTTCGAGAAAAGAAAAACATATCACAAGAAAATAGAAAAAAAATTCTTTTAATTATATTAGATTATTACAAGCTTCATCATCACGAATTAAAAAATCTGAAATCGCATAATGTTATTGAGCAATTACGACAATGAAAAAGTTTTTATTTTTTCTTTTTTTTGCTACCTCAATTTCAAGTTTTAGTCAAGAGATTCTAATACTAGATAGTTTGCTAAAAACCCCGATACAAAATGTAAATTTAATCTGTAAAAAAATGGGAGTGAGCACGGGAGAAAATGGAATTGTAGATATTTCCATTTTTAAAAAAACTGATACCATAAAAATTTCACATCTATCCTACAATCCAAAACAAATAATAAAGTCAAAACTAAAGGGGAAGACTTTTATTAGCTTGCAGCCTAAAATAAAAATTCTAGAGACAGTAGTTTTTATAGAAGATAAAGCACATGTTATAGACTGGAATATTATATGTGGAGTAAAAACAGCTAATAAAAATATAGTGACTAAATCCACTGCAGAATTATTATCAACTAATAACGGAATAACCGTGCAAGAAAGTCAATCTGGTGGAGGGAGTCTAAACTTTAGAGGAATGGAGGCAAACCGGCTTTTGTTGGTAGTAGACGGAATTCCGTTAAATAATGCTATTTACAGATCTGGTCATTTACAAAGTTTAGCAACAATTAACCCTTTTTTTATAAGAACTATTAGTCTGCTTTCTGGGCCTGCATCTGTGGCTTACGGAAATGGTTCAATGGGAGGAGCTTTACTTTTTCATACAAAATTTAATCTACAAAAAGAAAAATCCTTACTGATTCATCAACAATATGAAACCGCTACTAATGCAATAATATTTAATTTTTTATCCAATTATAGTGCTAAAAAACTAGCCTTCACTTCTGGCTTTTCTATCAAATCAGTTGGTAATTTGAAAATGGGTAATAATAGGCTACACGGCTATGATAACTGGGGAAAAGAGTCGTTTATAATTAATGGAAACGAGCAGCTTTATACAGCTTATGAGCAAGCTGATTTTATACATAAAACTTTATTTCAGATTAATAATAAAAATAGTTTATTGTTTAATTCTCAATATTCAACTTCCTCTAATGTTTTTCGTTTCGACAAAATGAATGATGAAAATACGGAGGGAAATCAAAAATATGATAAGTGGTATTATGGCCCTCAAAATCGATTTTTACAAAGTATCTCATGGAGTCATAAAAAAGCCAGAACAATATATAATAGTTTTAAATCAACATTAGGCTATCAAGACATTTATGAATCACGACATCATAAAAAAATAGGAGACACATTTCTTTCTAACAGATATGAAAATGTGAATATATATGACTTTTTACTGGATTTTAACAAAAATATTTTAAATGCAACTATTACTTATGGAATAGGTATAAGGCATCAAAATATAAATTCTACAGCCAATTTATCTGACAATAAAAACACTGCTTTTTATAATCCCACCCGATACCCAGACGGAGGCAGTTCAGTTAATAATTATTTTGCTTACAGCCAATTAAATATTCCTCTTTTAAAAAAGGCAAAAATATTACTTGGAGGAAGAATAAATCAAAATAATTTAATAGCAAATTTTGAAAATCCAACTTTTAATTTCCCAAAAATAAAAACCACTAATAAATCATTTATTAAATCTGCTCTTTTTTCTTACAACATTAGCAGAAGTACTACAATTAAAACATCTTATTATGGAGGGTTTCGTAATCCAAACATTGATGATATAGGAAAAGTTTTTTCAAAAAATGATAATGATGTAGTCATCCCAAATGATAAGCTTGAGCCAGAATATGTTGATAATTTGGAACTTGCAATTAATTATCAATATCAAAAAATGCAATTTCAAATTCAGTTTTACAATGCCAAATTAAGCAATGCTATCAGCCGAGAATATAGTAGCTTAAATGGTGTTGATAGTATGCTTTATGATGGTGAAATGATGAGAATACAAATGAATAAAAACATAGAGTCTGCAACTATTAATGGTATTAGTTTTTTCGGTAAGTATCAACTAAGCAGAAGCTTTAATATTCGTGCAAATTGCAATTATTTAAAAGGGGAAAGCTCAAATAACATCCCTATTGCACACATCCCTCCATTAAATGCAAGCCTTACATTTTCTTGTGTTTTCAAAAAGCACGAATTTGATTTTTACACTAAGTACAATGCTTGGAAAAAGGAAGAGGATTATGATATTTCTGGAATAGATAATTTGGAAGAAGCTACAGTTGATGGTATCCCAATGTGGTATGTTTTAAGCCTACATTATATATATAAAATTGATAACTCCCTTAAATTTGGCTGTGGTATTGAAAATATTATGGATATTCATTATAAAACATTTGCCTCTGGCTTAAGCGGAAGTGGTAGAAATTTAATCTTATCTTTGTCTTCTAATTTTTAATACATTAAAAATGAAAAATATATTATGGTTGTTTAGTTCTATTCTTTTTGCTAATTTGTCTTTTGCCCAAATTTGGGAAGAACAACTGTTACTGCAAAATAAAAATGCTACACTTGCTGATAAAATCTCGGCTTTTGAAGATTACAAATCCAAAAACCCCTATATAAAAGGGAATGGCTACAAACCCTACGCTCGTTCCTTGTACTTTTTAGAAAAAAGAATGCCAGAAAATGATATTTTCCCTTCTTCTGCTTTATTTTTAGAATGGGAAAAGGAAAAAGAAAAAATGATGAATTCTAAAATTTCTTCCTCATCGAATTGGCAGCCTTTAGGCCCTTTTGACACTCCAATTATTTTATCTAATGGAAAAAAAAGGGGGAACGGAAGAGTAAATACTATTGCTTTTGATCCTTTTGATCCTAATATTATTTGGATTGGTTCACCTGGTGGCGGACTTTGGAAAACTACAGATGGAGGAAGTAATTGGACTACCAATACTGATAATTTACCAGTTATGGGTATTTCTTCTATTGTAATACACCCTGTGAATAATCAGATAATGTACATTGCTACTGGGGATGGAGATGGTGCTGATACATATAGTATTGGAGTTTTAAAAAGTACCGATGGAGGAAATACATGGAATACAACTGGCCTCAGTTATGGAGTTAATCAGAGCAAAAGAATCAATAAGCTAATTATGAACCCTAATTTCCCTGATAGCTTGGTAGCAGCTACAAATAATGGAATTACTATTAGTCCAGACGGAGGAACAACATGGAATAGTACTCTTACAGGCAGAATGAGGGACGTGGAATTTAAACCAAATAATCCTTCTGTAATTTATGCTGCATTGGATGCTTCAAGTGGAGCTTCTAAAATTTACAGAACAACAAATGGGGGAGTCGGATGGACAATATTGGGTGGCGGTTTACCTACTGGCGGTTTAGATAGAATTTTACTCGGGATCACAAAAGATAATCCGGATGTTGTATATGCCCTTATTGCAAATTCAGATGCTGGGTTTTATGGTTTTTATAAATCAGTAGATATGGGAGATACTTGGTCTACACAGTTTGACTGCCCTGATTATAATACTGGTTGCAATATTTTAGGAAGAAAGACAGACGGGACTTCTGAAGGGGGGCAATCTTGGTACGATATGAGTTTAGCAATCTCTCCTAATGACGAAAATATTATTTACGCCGGAGGAATAGCCCTATGGGAATCTAGTGACGGAGGACAGAGTTGGAATATTGAAGCAAGTAGTGGAAGTGGTAGTTACGCTTATATGCATGTAGATCAACACGCATTGGAATACAATCCAATTAATGATGCTTTATATGCAGGAAATGATGGTGGCTTTTACAAATATGTTGATTTCTTAAATGACTGGATTGATATTAGTGATGGTCTAGAAATTTCTCAGTTTTATCGTTTAGGTATATCAAAAAGCAATAGTGATATTTTAGTAGCTGGAGCACAAGATAATGGAACTGAAAGACTTTCGTCTTCTGGCTGGGATGCAATAAGGGGTTCTGATGGGATGGAATGTATTATTGATCCTTACGATCCTGATATTATATACTCTTCTTCTCAATACGGAGGTCTTAAAATAACTTATGATGGAGGCAATAATTGGTCAAACTTTAAACCTGTTTCTTATGATGGTAGCTGGGTTACGCCCTACAAAATGCATCCATTAAATAACAATATGGTTGTTGCTGGTTATGATGAGGTTTATTGCACAAAAACTGGTGGTGCCTTTTGGGATTCTATTTCTAACAATCAGATGGGTTCCGTGAAGATAATTGCTTTGGCTCCATCTGATCAAGATGTAATTTATGCTGCTACTTACTCAACATTATATGTAACTTTTAATGGGGGGGTTAGTTGGAATAGGATTGATAATGGTCTCCCAAATTCTATTTCTGATGTTACTGTTTCGGCAAATGACCCCAATTGGGTTTGGGTTACTTGTTCAAATTATACTGCTGGGAGTAAGGTATATGAATCAACAGATGGAGGGAATACATGGTCAAATATTTCTGGCTCAAACTTACCAAATCTACCTGTAAATTGTATAGTTTTTCAAGATTTAACTAATGATGATTTGTATATTGGGACAGATGTCGGGGTATACCATAAAGATAATGGTATGAGTGATTGGCAAGCATTTATGACGGGGCTTCCAAATGTGCAAGTGGATGAACTAGAGATTCACTATGGAGCAGGAAAAATTAGAGCTGCAACTTATGGGAGGGGAATTTGGGAAAGTGTTTTGCACTCTCAACCAAATGGAATTGCAAACGATTTTATCTCTTATGTAAATGCTTATCCAAATCCTGCAAAAGATTATTTTATTTTAAAAACACCTGAAAATGCTATAAATAAAAATCTTATTTTGATTATTTATAATTTAGCTGGTCAAGTTGTTTTATCTGAAAAAATCGAAGCCTCCAATCAATTTATTGATATTTCTAAATTACATTCTGCTTATTACATTTATGAAATAAGTGGTGTTGGGATTAGGACAGCAAGGAACAAATTGATTGTCCTTCCAGATTAAAGAAGAGCTTCCATCTCTATCATAAAATGTTTTTTTGGTTTCCCTGGGGCAAAAACTATTCCAATTGAAACAACTATTTCTCCTTCATTTTTCTTCTGGATTTTCATTAAAAATGGACCCCCCATAAATTCTTGATTCATTTTCCAAAGCCCTCTATAAGTGTTATTTGAAACTTCTAGCGGAAACCTCTTTTCTATTTGAACAAAATTATTTTCCCTATTTCCTTTTAGTGTTCTTTCTAAAACAGAATCTATTTTGTTTATCAGATTCTCTTGAAAATTTATTTCATTCACCTCTAAGTTAAAAACTATAATTTGTTTTATTAAATCACTTTTTTGGGGATTAAATGTAGCCCAAAAAATATTTGTGCTATCAATAATAATTGTGTATTCAGAAGGAATTTTTACATGAATACCAAAATTGTTTTTTATGTTTTGATTTTTTTTCTTGAATTTTTCTGCTACTCTATTAAGCTGAGTTTGATAAAAAATATCCCTATACCTTTTACACTTTTTTAAAAACTCTTTTTCGTTATCTTGATTATTCCATTGCATTCCAATTACCAATTGTGGCCTTGCCCATAAATCTTTTGTTGAGCCTTTTTTTTGCGTTTCCGAGATTAAAATTATGTTTTGGTGCGTTTTAAATATCGTAGAAAAATCCGTAGGATTTATTTTAATGATATTAAAAAATGATTCGGATTGTTGCAAGCCAGGATAATCTTCTGTAAAAATTTCTTTAATCGCTTTTGAAGGATATTTATTCGAAATTGCATCTGAAATAACCAAAACAATTTCGTTTCCTGAACCTGTTGATTTTGGGAGCGTCTTTCTCGCTTCATTACAAGAAAATAGAAAAAGAAAAGAAAAAGCAAAAAGTAGATTTCGCATTATATTATCCCGTGGGAAGAAGTATCTTTTCGCCTGGTTTTAGTTGATTAGGGTTTAAATTGTTATGCTTGATTAATTCGTCAACACTTATCCCTTCGTATTTATTTGCTATATCCCAAAGCGTATCGCCTTCCTTTATTATGTAAACAGGATTCTCAATCTTTTTTTGCTCGGTTGTTTTAAAATCGTCTTTTATAAATAATACCAATTTTTTGCCAACCGAAAGATTGTCATTTTTTAATTTATTCCATTTTCTAATGTCTGTGATGGACATCCCGTTTTCTTGAGCTATTTTCCCTAAATAGTCTCCAGATTTTACTACATATATCAGTCTGCTTTCATTTACTAAAATTTCTTTTTGTTTTACTGCCTCAACAAATGCATATATTGCTTGCTCATTAATCACAAAATCTAACATAACATTTTTTGGGAGTGTTATGTTGGTGTTTTTTGGGAAAATCTTTTTGGTAATACTTGGATTTAATTGGGATATTGTTTCTTTTGGAAGACAAATAAGTTCAGATAGGACAGAAAAATCCATTTGCATTTTAAGGGTGATGGTATCGGTTTCAATCATTGGCTTTTCTAGCTTTTGAATTTCAATTCCATATTCTTTATAATAATTCATTACATAATTTACAGCGACAAATGCCGGAACATATCCTCTTGTTTCCCTTCTTAAATAGGGACGTAATTCCCAATAATCATATAATCCTGTTTTGCTCATAAGTCTTGTTAAATAACCAGGCCCGCCATTATATGCCGCTAAAACCAAATTCCAGTCACCAAACATTTGATAAAGCTTTGCAAAATACTGACAAGCTGCCTCAGTTGACTTTAAAGGATCTTGTCTTTCATCAAAATAAGAGGTAACATTTAAGTTATATTGTTTACCTGTGGTATACATAAATTGCCACAATCCTCTTGCTCCAGAACGAGAACGAGCTCTTGGATTCAACGCTGATTCTACAATTGCTAAATATTTAAACTCTAATGGGATATCATATTTATCCAGGCATGCTTCAAACATAGGAAAATACTCTGGTGCCAAACACAACATTCTAGATACCAACTTTTTATTTCTACCTAAGTAAGAATTAATAGAATTTTCAACATAGGAATTATAAACCAAATCAATCGGACTTTTTTCATTTAAAATTTTAAGGCGTTTTTCTATTATGTTTTCCTCTTTTTCTTGTAACGAAAGTTCAATTTCTTTTTTAGAATTTGTACTATCAGAAAAGAAGTCTAAGAAATTACCAGCAAAAGCAAATTGAAAGAGCAAAACTGATAATATAGTTAGTATTATTTTTTTCATTACAAATCTAATTAAAGAACAAAGCTCGGAAATATCTTATTTCACTTCTAAATGTTTCTTTGTAGTTTTTAACTACAAACTGTTGATTAGATTGTGTGAAAAAGCTAAAAGTTCAGCTTCATGAAATGGCTTACTCATAAGCTGTATACCAAATGGCATGCCCTTCTGATCCTTTGCAATAGGCAATGAAATAGCCGGATTCCCACTCAAATTTGCTAAAACAGTATAAATATCTTCTAAATACATAGCAATAGGATTTTTCATTTTCTGACCTAATTCAAATGCAGAATGAGGAGTAGTTGGGCTTAAAATAAAATCATATTCCTTTAGAATCTCATTGGTTTTATTTTGAATCAGTCGCCTCATTTTTTGTGCTTTTGTATAATAAGCATCCTGATAACCAGCGCTTAGCACAAAAGTACCAAGCATAATTCTTCTCTTTACCTCTTTGCCAAATCCTTGAGTTCTTGTTTTACTATATGTAGTTTCGGGATTATTTGCATCAGCACTTCTAAAACCATAATGTACTCCGTCAAATCGTGCCAAATTGGAAGATGCCTCAGCTGTGCAAATTACATAATACGTCGGAACTAAATAATCCAAATAAGGAAAGGAAACCGCCTCGACTAAATGGCCATTATTTTTTAATTGTTGAATTTGATTTTCTATTGCAGATTTTATATCTGTTTCCAGCTCATCATTTTCTAAATATTCTGGAAAATAAGCAATGCGCTTTAAAGTTTTTTTATTATCTAAAATTTGGCTGTACTTTTCTACTTTTTTAGTAGATACCGTACTATCAAAATCATCTCCCCCTGCAATTACTTCTAATATAATTGCAGCATCTTCTACTGTATTTGTAATTGGTCCTATTTGATCAAATGATGAAGCAAAAGCAATAAGGCCAAACCTTGAGACTCTGGAATAAGTTGGTTTTAATCCAACATTTCCACAAAAAGATGCTGGCTGTCTGATAGACCCTCCCGTATCACTTCCAAGTGCTGCTAAACAAAGATTTGCTGCTACTGCAGTTGCTGCTCCTCCTGAAGAACCCCCACTTACCTTTGTATTATCAATTGGGTTTTTACATGGTCCATAAACTGAATTTTCATTTGCACTTCCCATTGCAAATTCGTCACAATTTAATCTACCAATAATTATTGCATCTTCTGCTAACAACCGATCAACTACTGTTGCGCTATAAAGCGATTCAAATCCTTCTAATACTTTGGAAGCAGCTCCTGATTTATGATTTTTGTAGCAAATATTATCTTTAATACCAATCGCCATTCCTGCTAATTTTCCTGCAGTTCCTTTTGCTATCTTAATGTCAATTTGTTTTGCTGTTTGCAATGCTTCGTCATCAAAAACTTCAATAAAAGCATTTAGGGACTTATTGTCTTCAATATTTTTAATGTACGATTGGATTAAGCTATGACAAGTAGTTTCCCCAACTTTTATAGCATTTTTTATGCTATTTAAGGAGCGATAAGTATTCAATGGGTTGGCTTAATTAATTATCTTCTTTATTTTCGTTTGACTCTTCTTTGGAAGCACTTTTAAATTCCTTTATTCCTTTTCCTAATCCCTTCATTAATTCTGGAATCTTTTTCCCTCCGAAAAGTAAAAGAATGACCAAGGCAATTATTAGCCATTCTGTTAAACCCATTGTAAATAATAATATTGATTTCATAATTGGTTTGTTTAATTTACAAAAATAGTAATTTCTTTATTAGTGAGCCTTATAAAGCCAATGGGAAGGGTTCTGTTTTTCATAATTTTTCCAAATCTCAAAATGAAGATGTGTTTTTTGCTTGTTTTTATCTGTCATTACAGTTCCTATTTCTTGTTTAGAGTATATTTTTTCTTCCATTTGAATGCTTACCTCTGTAAGGCCAGAATATACGGTAAAATACTCGCCATGATTTATCAAAATTACTTTCCCCTCTCCTTTAATTAAAAATATTCTGGATACTTTCCCATCAAAAACTGCTCTAACCTTTGCTCCTTTATCAGTAGCAATATCTATGCCATTATTGTAGATTTCTATGTTTTTGAGAACTTCATGTTGTTGTTTGCCAAATTCTTGCACAATTATTCCTTTGTCAAGTGGCCAGGGGAGAGCTCCTTTATTTTCTAAAAAGTTATCTGAAATTCTTTTTGCTTCAGGCGTTAGAGCAAAGCCTTCTTTTTTTTCTTTAGCCCTTTCTTTTTTTATTTCTTCTTCAATTATTTTTCTGATTTTTTCATCTAATTCTTTTGCAGCAAGCTGTTGTTTGTGTAATTCTTTTTTGAAACGACTTTCGGATTTTTTCAACTTTGTAATCAGTGTTTTTTTATCCGTTTTTTGCACTTCTAATTCTTTTACTTCTATCTTCTTAGATCCTATAAGTACTTTTTTATTCTCTTTGTCTTTTTCTAAATTAATTTTCTGATTTTCCAAATCTTCTATCTCTTTTTTGAGCTCTTCTTCTATCCTTATAATTATTTCTGCTTGTATTTTTCTATGCTGAGTATATTGCTTCAAATATTTAAGCCGTTTATATGCCTGATTAAAACTTTTAGAAGAGAAAATGAAAACCCAACTATCAAAGGAATGCTTATTCTTATAGGTGTAATAAATCATTTTTGCATAGTCTTCTTTCAATTTTATTAATTCCTTTCTTTTCTCTTCTATTATTTTGCGATTTTCAACTATTTTTATTGTGGTTTCCCCAATTTGCTTTTCAATAAAACTGATTTCAATATTTAGCATTTGTAAAAGCTCTTCTCTATTTTTTAATTGTGTGCTTAGTACCTTTAAATATGACAAAGATTTTTCCTTATTCTTTTTTGTTTTCTTTAAAAGCTTATTAGTGTATTTTATATCCTTTTCTATTTGCTCTCTTTTTTCTTGTAATGCTTTTTTGTTTTGTGAAAAAACAGGCATCGCAAATAAGATAATCGCTATAAATATAATCTGTTTACTGAGCTTCCGCATAGCTTTTTGGAATAGAAAAATTCATTATTAATTTTTTGTTCGCTGTGATTTTAGAATGATTAAGTTCAACTAAAAAATTATCCCTTGCTCGCATATCAAGTAATAACTTTTTAGGAATAAGAAAGTTTGTTTTTATAAGGACATAATTAGTTAGATTAAATTTAAAGTACTCATCTTTATTTTTAAAATAGCTGCCTTCAATAATTCTAAAGGTTTCTTTGTCTATATTAAATGAAATTGTTCCTTCTGTTTTGTTTTTTGCAGAAATTATATATGTTTTTTCATTTTTTAAGAAACTATATTTACCTTTTTTGATATTAGGGGTACCGAAAAACATTTTTTGAATTTGCCGAAAAGATATTTCTGTTTTTATCTGCTGATGCAGATAAGAAATTGGCTGTTTTCTAAAAGTAGATTTTGAGATGTTTATATAAAATATACTATCAGGCGTTAGCACAGCTCTAAAAAGTTCTATGCCAAAAGGCCCGTTAACTGACAGCCAAATAGCGCTATCTCTTCTGATACGAATATCAGTTGAAACATTTATTTTTTGTCCTTCTTTTTCTAAGTTTATTTTTCCTTTAAGCGATAGCCAATCTGGGAATTTATCATTGGCACCCACTATACTAATAAGAGTTTTTGCAGAATTTACTGGTGTAGAGATACTATTTATCGTTTTTCTTTTTACATTACATGATATAATGAAAAAAATCCCTAAAATCAGAAGTGTAGATTGCTTACTCATAAAGCATTTTTTCAGCTATTTTTTTATCTAAAAATTTTGATCCTTTTCCCAGATCTTTTGCTTTTTCCCAAAAAATAAGAGCTTGAATTTTATCCCCCAATTTGAAATAAATATCTCCAAAATGTTCAGTAATTACTGGGCTATTTTTTCCACCATTTTCATATGCTTTTTCAAGCCATGTTTTTGCTTGTTTGTATTCTTTTTTTTGATATAAAATCCAAGCATAAGTATCTTGAAATGAGGCATTATCTGGGGATAATTCATTGCTTCTTTTAGACATCTCAATTGCTCTATCTAAATTATGATTTCTAAGAGAAAGATAATAACTAAAATTATTTAATACTTGCACATTGTCTGGCTCAATAGCAAGTGCTAAATTATAAAGTGAATCCGATTTTTGATGCTCATTTAAAGAATGGTAGTTATCTCCAAGCGTGGAGTAAAATTGTACTAGGAGATCGTTGTTTTCTACAAGAAATTCTAAGCCCATTTCAAGAGAAATTATTGCTTTTTTATAGTTTTCAATTTGAGAATTGGCTATCCCATTGAAAAAATAATAAACTGGATTTGTTGGGAAAAGTTGGAAGGCTTTTTCGCTATCTCTTTCCAGCTCTTTATAATTACCAAGTTCCGATTCTATAAATAGTAACTGGCTCCAAACTTGAGGTTTATTTTCGTCCAGCTCAATCACTTTTTTATATTGTATTTTGGCTTGTATATTTTGGCCATTCTGATATAAAAAGTCCCCATAAATAGCATGTGCTATTGGATTTCTTTTATGTATTTCTACCAAAATTTCGCAAAGCTCCATCGCTTGATTTTTCATTTGCTCTGAAAAATCAGCCAAAGGATAATATGAAATAAGTATGCTTGCCTTTATCTCAACAGAAAGTTTAATACTTGAAAAGGCGGCCTTTAACTGTTTATATGACTCTTTATTATTACCTTCTTCTCTATAATAATCTGCTAAAGTTAAATGCATTTTAGCATTTTCAGGATCGAGCTGCAAAATCTTTTTAAATACATCAAAAGCTTTTTCTTTTTCATTATTTAAGAGATAGAGTTCAGATAAAGTTTCGTAAGCCTTAATATCATTTTGGTTTATTTTAATTAGCTTTTTAATTTCAAAAATAGCTCCTTCTAAATCATTTTTTTCTAGATATAATTTCTGTTTTTGAATGATGATATTTTTATCTAGTCCTTTATGTTTTTCTAATTGATTATAAATTTTGATTGCCTCTAGAAATTTCCTAGAGTAAATATAGTTGTCTGCTAATAAATAATAATATTCCTCATTTCCAGGGCTTTTTTTTATCATTTGCTTGTAGATAATAGCGGCTTTTGTGTTCTGCCCACTGATAGCTAAAAGCTCAGCATAAAGCAATTGATACCAAATATTTTCTTTATTTAAATAGTATGCTTTTTTGGAGAACTCTAAAGCTGATTCGGGTTGTAAAAATTTTTGGTAAATAATAGCTGATTCATAAAATGGCACAGAATTTTCTGGAATTATACTAATACATTTTTCAAATTCTAAAAGAGCTTCTTCATCTTTTTCTAAGGATTTTAAGCTAAGAGCATTATAAAAATGAGTATCAAATTTGAATTTAGTGTTCCCCTCTTCACTATTTTTATTTTTCTCTTTTTTAGACGATTTTCTTTTTGTCCCTTCTGGATAGTAACTTTCCCATTGCGCAAAAGTTTGTACGCTTAAAAAGCATAATATAATCAAAATCCCTTTGTTCATTTTTTATTTTATTTCTGAAAAATCTCCAATACTAACCTCTTGCTGGGTATTTTTACCATTAAACCTTACTAAATTCCCAAGCATAGAGTTGTTAAGTTTTGCATTAATAATAACGCTATTATTTTGAATAATTGTTTTTCTAATACTGCTATTTTCAATTTGTGTATTACTACCAATAGAAACATGAGGCCCTATTTTAGAATTTTTAATTTTTACATTTTCCCCTATAAAACAAGGTGCTATTATCTCTGAGTTTTCGATACTTGCTGAATTAGAAATATTATTTTTATTATGTTCTAATACTCTTTGATTGGTAAAAACAGTCGCGTCTTTATCTCCACAATCTAACCATTCATCCACTTTTCCAGAAGAAAATTTCGTTCCTTTATTTTTCATGTTTTCAAGTGCATTAGTAAGTTGAAATTCTCCCTTTTCTTTTATGTTATTGTCCAAAAGGTATTGTAATTCATTTTTTAAATATTCCCCATCATTAAAATAATAAATCCCAATAATTGCTAAGTCGGAAACGAAAGTGTCTGGTTTTTCTACAAAATCAGTAATGGTATTTTCATCATTTAATTTCACTACACCAAAAGAAGAGGGATCATCAATTTGGCTCACCCAAATAATACCCTCTTTTTTACTATCTAAAGTAAAATCGGCCTTAAACAATGTGTCAGCAAAAGCCACTACACAATTCCCTTTTAACGAATCCTTTGCGCACAAAATAGCATGTGCAGTTCCTAGCGGTTCATTTTGATAATAGATGCTTCCTTTTGCGCCTAATCCTTCTGCCACTTTTATTAAACTCTCTTCTACTTCTTTTCCAAAATCGCCAATTACAAAACCAATTTCATCTATTTTTTTTCCACAAACCATTACAATATCTTCCACAAGCCATTGTACAATTGGCTTGCCTGCAACTGGGATTAGTGGTTTTGGGATAGTAAGTGTATGAGGCCTAAGACGAGAACCTCTTCCAGCCATTGGAATAATTATTTTCATTTTTTCCTGTATTTTTTATTTTACACCAGTGCTACCAAATCCGCCAACACCTCTTTTTGTTTCTACTAACTCTACTACTACTTCCCAATCAACTTGTTCGTGTTTTGCAATTACCATTTGCGCTACTCTTTCGCCATCTTCAATTACAAATTCTTCATCCGACAAGTTTACTAGAATAACGCCAATTTCTCCTCTATAGTCAGCATCAATAGTCCCGGGAGAATTAAGAACTGTTATTCCTTTTTTAAAAGCCAACCCGCTTCTTGGACGAACTTGCGCTTCATAACCAATTGGTAATTCCATAAAAAGACCTGTTTTTACTAGTGTTCTTTGTAAAGGTTTTAATAAAATGGACTCCTCTAAGCTTGCCCTTAAATCCATCCCAGCAGACTGACTGGTAGCATAATGGGGCAACTTATGTTTTGATTTATTTACAATGTTTACTTTCATTTTTTAGTCAAATAATTGAGGCTCGGAAATTACTTCTTTTTTTGATTTTTCTAAAATAAAAACTGCTATGATAAACACAAATAAATAAATCGTATTTAATAGCATAGAGCTTTCAAAATAGACACTTATTTTATATAATGTAAAAGAAAGGAATATATAACTAGCTATCCTTTTCAAGTCATAAGGAATTGAATAATGTTTTCTTCCTATTAAAAAAGATCCTATCATCATGCTAAAATAGCAAAATAATGTAGCCCATGCAGAACCAATAAATCCAATTTTTGGAATAAGTATAATATTTAATATTAAGGTAATTATTGCTCCAAAAATAGCGAGAAGTGCGCCGTATCCCGTTTTTTCAGTTAATTTATACCAAATAGAAAGATTGTAATAAACCCCTAAAAAAAGATTTGCCATCAATAAAATAGGAACAATTTCTATCCCCTCTGCACTATGGAAAGAACTCCCAATAAAATGCTTAACAACATCTAAATAAAGCATTACCGATAAAAAAATTAATGATGCTAAAATGACAAAATACTTAAGCACATCCGCATATATTTTTCGAGAGTTGTGTTGTTTTTCTTGTGAAAAAAAGAATGGCTCTGCTGCAAAACGAAAGGTTTGTATAAACAAGATCATAATAATGGATATTTTGTAAAAGGCCCCATATACGCCAATTGCTGCCATTTTATCTATCCCCTGTGGAAGGAGTTGTTTTAATAAAATTCTATCAATCGTTTCGTTTGTCATGCCAGCAAGGCCTGCTACTAAGAGCGGTAATGCATACCACATCATTTTTTTCCAAAGTATTATATTAAATACCCAACTACTTTTTATCATCTCTGGTAAAAGCATTAAAATGGTCACTCCACTTGCAAAAAGATTAGAAATAAAAATATAGCCCACCCCAACTTTAGGATCATAAACTGAATTTACAAAATCAGTAGTAGGCAAGCCATTCTCCAAAGCATAAGGGCAATAAATAATGAAGAAAAGATTAAGCCCAATATTGATAAAAATATTCACTAGACGAACAAGTGCAAAACGAGCTGCCTGCTCTTTTTCCCTAAGTTTTGCAAATGAAATAGATGAAACTGCATCAAGCCCAATAATTAAAGCAAACCACATTACATACTCTGGATTTTGAGGATATTGAAGCCAATTAGCAATGGTTTGCTGAGAAGAAATCATTATAAATACAAATAAAATTGAGCTAATAATAAGAGAGATTAAACTAGTTGAATATACCAAGTCTTTATCATATTTCTTTTGTGAAAAACGAAAGAAAGCAGTTTCTAAGCCATAGGTAAGTATAATTACCAAAAAAGCAACATATGCATAAAGTTCGGTAACTACTCCGTATTCTGCTGGAATAAAATAACGAGTATAAAGTGGAACTAATAAATAGTTAAGCAAACGCCCAACTATACTACTTAAGCCATAAATAGCAGTTTGTCCAGCTAATTGTTTTAAGGGATTCAACTATTAAAAATTTGCTTTTCTTTTTTCTAAAAATGCCTTTGTTCCTTCCTTGAATTCTTCCGATTCAAAACAATTTCCAAATTCTTTTTTCTCCACTTCAAAACCATTTACCCCATCTTTAAATCCTGCATTTACAGCTTTTATTGCTCTTGTTATTGCCATTGGAGAGTTTCTCATGATTTTTGATGCTATTTTTTCTGCAAGAGGAAGGAGTTCTTCTTGTTTGCAAAAATGATTTATTAACCCCCAGCTTTTTGCCTCTTCTGCCGAGATCATTCCGGCAGTTGTAATCATCTCCATTGCTTTTCCTTTGCCTACTAAATTAGCCAGCCTTTGAGTTCCTCCATACCCAGGGATAACCCCCAAAGAAACCTCTGGCAATCCCATTTTTGCATTTATAGAAGATATTCTGATGTGACAGGCCATAGCTAATTCTAAGCCCCCTCCAAGTGCAAAACCATTAATTGCAGCAATGCTTGGTGTTCCGCAATTTTCAACTAAGTCACACAAAAGTTCTTGCCCTTTTCTTGCTAATTCTTCTCCTTCTTTTTTTGAGTAATTAGTAAATTCTTTAATATCGGCACCCGCTATAAAAGCTTTATCTTCAGATCCAGTAATGATTATACATCTAACTAACTTATCCTTTTCTGCTAATAAAATTGCATTATTTAATTCATCTATAGTTTCTGCATTTAAAGCGTTAAGTTGTTTTGGCCTATTAATTGTAATATATGTAATTCCATTCCTATTCTCGGTCAAAATATTAAGGTATATTCTTGAGTAGTTCATCTTTTTAGTAATTTGATACAAATATAGAGTTTTCAAATGGTTCTAAAATAAAACCCCCACCAATAGTGGGAGCTTGAACAAATTTCTTTATTTTAATTTTAGTCGTTTAATGCTTCTGCACCACCAACAATCTCTAAAATTTCACCAGTAATAGCAGCTTGCCTTGCTTTATTATAAAATAGAGTAAGATCGTCTTTTAAGTCATTCGCATTA
>Ga0206678_10000964_pt1 | contig 18506 bp, 17 predicted proteins | sample M180m12015metaG_FD_155453 | JGI IMG/M metagenome (GOLD analysis project Ga0206678, IMG submission 155453) | Ammonia-oxidizing marine archaeal communities from Monterey Bay, California, United States - M1 80m 12015 | ecosystem: Environmental > Aquatic > Marine > Intertidal zone | place: USA... | reverse complement strand
AATATGCTAATATAGACGTCTAATTATGAAAGTTACAATTGTTGGAGCAGGTAATGTAGGTTCTTCTTGTGCAGAATATATAGCTATAAAAGATATAGCAAATGAAATTGTGCTATTAGATATTAAAGAAGGCTTTGCTGAAGGAAAAAGTCTTGATTTAATGCAAACTTCAAGTTCATTAATATTCAATGCTTTAATTACAGGTGTTACATCTGATTATGAAAAAACAAAATCAAGTGATGTTGTAGTGATTACATCTGGTATACCAAGGAAACCCGGAATGACTAGAGAAGAACTTATTGGTATCAATGCAGGAATAGTCGATTCAGTAACTGAGAATCTCTTAAAATATTCTCCTAATGCAATTATTATTGTTGTTTCTAACCCTATGGATACAATGACTTATTTGGTTTTAAGAAAAACAGGACTTCCTAGAAATAGGGTAATAGGTATGGGAGGGATATTAGACAGCTCAAGATTTAAAACTTACATTTCTTTAGCCCTCGAAAACGAACCTCAAAAAAACATTAAAGCTATGGTTATTGGAGGTCATGGAGATACAACTATGATTCCTTTGATTGATTATGTAGAAGTAAATAATAAACCCTTAACTGATTTATTATCAGTTGATAAAATCTCTAAGATTGCTTCAGATACAATGGTTGGAGGTGCTGCTTTAACAAAATTATTAGGAACTTCAGCTTGGTATGCTCCTGGAGCATCAGTTGCATATCTTGTTAAGGCTATACTTAATGACTCAAAAGAAACTTTACCTTGTTCTGTTATGCTAAATGGAGAATATAACGTTGAAGACTTATGCATAGGAGTCCCTTGTATAATTGGCAGTAATGGGTTAGAAGAAATTATCGAAATTAATCTTAATGATATTAACAAAGAAAGGTTTCTTAAAAGTGTAGAAGCTGTTAAGAATACTAATCTGTCACTTAAAGGTTTAATATAGATAAAGTTGTTAATTCGATTTTCAAATATTATATTTGCTCGCTTTATTAATTTGAAAAAATGCAAGGAAACTCTCTTATAAAAACATTCGCTTTACTATTTGGAATAGTTAGTATATATCAACTTTCTTTTACGTTTATATCCTCAGGTCTTGAAAGAAAAGCTGAGAAAGCTGCAATTTCAAAAATTTCTGATAGTGAAGTTGAATATATAGTTAAGAGATCTAGAGAGGAAGTTAACTATCTGGATTCAATAGGAGATCTACCGGTATTGTTATATTCTTCTTATAATGATGCTAAAAAGAAAGAATTAAATCAAGGTCTTGACTTAAAAGGTGGAATAAATGTTATTTTACAGATTTCTATTAAGGATTTACTTAAAGGTTTATCAGAAAACTCTGCCAATCAAAAATTTAATCAATCTCTTGAAAGTGCAGATGAACTCCAAAAACAATCAGGTCAAACATATTTAGAATCTTTTTTTGAGGCATTTGATCTAGATACAAATCAAACAAAGCTTTCATCTCCAGATATCTTTGGTAATAGAACTTTAAGTGAAATCTCATTTGATACTTCAGAAGATGAAATTAAAAATATAATTGGAAGAAAAATTGACGAATCAATAATTTCTGCTTTTGAGGTTCTTAGGAAGAGAGTTGATAAGTTTGGTGTAACACAACCTAATATTCAAAGATTAGGTACATCAGGAAGAATACTTGTTGAACTACCTGGAGCAAAAGACATCGATAGGATTCAAAATTTACTTCAAAGTACAGCCCAATTAGAATTTTGGGAAACATATAAAAATGATGAACTTGGTAGTTTTCTTTTATCTGCAAACGAATATCTAAGATCTATAGAAGATGATAAGACTCTTAATATTCTTGATGATAAAGAAGAATCTAATATTGAAGATTTATTATCTGAAGTAGAAGAGACTACAGATGAAACAGATACTAACCAATCTAATCCCCTTCTTAGTCTTATAAAATCTCCTTCTTTCCAAGGAGGACCTGTTTTAGCTAACTTCTCACCAAATGATCAAGAATTAATTTCTACCTATCTTAATTTACCAGAGGTAAGAAAATTATTACCATCAGCAAATAGATATATAAAATTTTTATGGGGTAAAGAAGATGAGAATGGTTTAATAGGTTTATATGCAATTAAATCAAATATACAGAATACACCTCCTTTAAGCGGAGGAGTAGTTGTTGATGCTTCACAAAGCTTTGATGCTATAAATAATCCAGCAGTTTCAATGCAGATGAACTCTCAGGGTGCAAAAGTATGGGAAACATTAACTGAAAGAGCCTATAAACAAACAAGTCAAATTGCTATAGTATTGGATGATATAGTTTATTCTGCTCCAGGAGTAACAAGAGGTGCAATATCGGGTGGTAGATCTGAAATAACTGGTGATTTTGATTTAAATGAAGCTATAGATCTTGCCAATGTTCTAAGGGCTGGGAAACTACCAGCATCAGCAGATATAATACAATCAGAAGTTGTTGGTCCATCATTGGGTCAAGAAGCAATTGATAGTGGAATTTACTCTTTTTTAATAGCATTAATGTTGGTATTAGTATGGATGGTTTTTTATTATGGGATTTCGGGATTTTTTGCTGATATAGCATTAGTATTTAACATAGTATTGATTTTTGGAATTTTAGCTGGATTAGGAGCAGTTTTAACTCTTCCTGGAATTGCAGGTATAGTTCTTACTATAGGTATATCAGTTGATGCAAATGTTTTAATTTTTGAAAGAATTAGAGAAGAAATTAGAAAAGAGAAAGGTTTAAAGCAATCGATATCTGATGGATTCAATAATGCGCTTTCCTCAATATTAGATGCAAATATAACAACTGGTTTGACTGCTCTAGTTTTATATGTGTTTGGAACTGGACCAATAAAAGGTTTTGCAACAACTCTTTTAATTGGTATAGCTACTTCACTTTTTACTGCAATTTTCATAACTAGACTTCTTGTTGATAATAAAGTTTTTAAAACTGGTAAAATATCTTTCTCAACTCCATCTACAAAAAATTTATTTTCAAATATTAATATAAATTTTTTAATAAAAAGGAGAATTACTTACATACTTTCAAGCATTTTAGTATTTATTTCTTTAACATCCCTTTTAACTCAAGGGCTTAATCAAGGAGTAGATTTTCTCGGTGGAAGATCTTATATAGTTAGATTCGATAAACAAGTTTCATCATCTGATATCGAGTCAAATTTAAGCTCTTCCTTAGGTAGTGCCGAGGTGAAAACTTTTGGTGCAAGTAATCAGTTAAAAATTACCACTAAATATAAAGTTGATGAGGAAAGTTTAGAAGTTGATCAAGAAATAAAAGAAATTCTATATCAATCATTGTCAAATGAATATACGGATGAAATAACCTATGAGAAATTTATTTTAGGTGAAGATGTAGGTATAATGTCTAGTATTAAAGTTGGACCCACAATAGCAGATGATATAAAACAGAATTCTGTTATAGCTGTTTTTGGATCACTAATTATTGTTTTTTTCTATATTCTTCTTAGATTCCAAAAATGGCAGTTTTCTATTGGAGCTGTATCGGCAGTTTTTCACGATGTTCTAATTGTTCTTGGAATATTCTCATTGACTTATAAGATAATGCCATTTAGTATGGAAATTAACCAAGCATTTATTGCAGCTCTTCTAACCGTAATAGGATATTCTTTAAATGATACAGTTGTTGTTTTTGATAGAATTAGAGAATATTTTAAAATCCACTCATCTTGGGAAAATCATAAAACAGTTAATGCAGCTTTAAATAGCACTCTTAGTAGAACCTTAAATACATCATTAACAACATTAATAGTTTTGACTGCAATATTTATTTTTGGAGGAGAATCTATTAGAGGTTTTATGTTTGCATTGATTATTGGAGTTATAGTAGGAACATACTCATCAGTATTCATTGCTACACCAATAATGTTTGATTCATATAAAAGAAAGATTAAATAGTCTTTCTTTTACTTACATAGAGCATTATCAGTCCAATTAAAATAAAAGGTATACTTAACCACTGACCTGATGACAATCCAGGTAAAAATGTTTCAATACCCCCTATATTTTCTTTAAAAAATTCAGTTAAAAATCTAATGGAGAATAATCCAATTAAAAAGTAACCCCATAAAGCTCCTTGTTTATTACGTATTGAAGAGTTATAAAGTTTCAGGAGGACAAAAAATAAAATAATATAACCAAAAGTTTCATAAAGTTGAACAGGATGTCTTGGAAGAGTTTCACCTCTGTTCTCGAATATAACTCCAAAGGATGAGTTTGTATATTTTCCAACTATTTCTGAATTAAAAAAGTTGCCAATTCTAACAAAAGCACCACCAATAGCGACAGGCATAGTAAGTCGATCAAAAATCCAAAGTATGCTTTTAAATTTGTATTTTCTTTGAAATAGAATTAATCCTATTGCAATTCCAATAGCTGCCCCATGACTTGCTAATCCCCTGAAGCCAGAAAACTTATATCCATCAATTAAACCGAGAATAGAAGAATTGCTGGATTCTTGAATTGGCAGTAAAATCTCAATAAGATGATTTTGAAAATAAGCCCAGTTATAAAAAAATACCTCACCAAGTCTTGCTCCTAGAAATGTAGACAGAACCATATATAATAACATTGGGTCAAGGTATTTTTGATCTACTTTTTCTTTAATAAAAAACGATTTAACTAAATAATAGCCAAGCATAAATGCAATAACAAACATTAAGCTATAGACGTAGACAGAAAAACCTCCAATTTGGAAAAGAGTATCACTTGGTGACCATTTTATCTGAGATATTAACATGACTTTTTTTTCAAAAATAATAATAATAATTATGGTACAGGATCATATCCACCTTTAAATAAAGGATTACACTTAATTATTCGCTTAATAGATAGGTAAAGCCCTAAAAATAAGCCATGCTTTTTTAAAGATATAATTGAATATTGTGAACAGGTTGGAGTATATCTACAATTTGGTCCAATTAAGGGAGATATGTATGATTGATAAAATTTAACTATTAGAATAAAAGGATAGGTTAATATTTGATTAATCTTTATCATTAATGCTATATCCAATTTTAGATAATTTATCTCTAATAGAATCTGAAGTTTTATAATCTTTATTTATTCTAGCTTCATTTCTTAGATCTAAAATTAAATCAAGAAGTAAATCATTATTATTTGAAGTTGACAAATGGAGATTTAACCCTAAAACATCTAGAATAAATACAGAAAAAATATCCTTTAGTAATTTTATTTTACTTGAATTAAAGCTCTCTTTGCCATCATGAATTTTATTAATCAGTTTAACTACTGTAAAAATTTCAGCTATTAATTTAGGGGTGTTAAAATCATCATTCATGCAGTCATAGCAATTGTTAATCCAATTTTCTAGATCAAAATCACTTTCAGGTGAATTATTTTCTTTTAAATTTTCTAATTTTTCTGATGCATCTACAATTTTATTATACCCTTTTTCAGATGCTAGTAATGCATTTTCACTTAAGTCTAAGATATTTCTATAATGAGCTTGAAGAAAGAAGAATCTTATAGCATTTGATGAGTATCCTTTTTTAAATAATTTATTTTTTCCAGAAATAAGATCTTTTGGTAAAATATTATTTCCGGTTGACTTAGACATCTTCTTATTATTAAGAGTCAACATATTTGTATGCATCCAATAATTAATTGAATCAGTATTAGATAATGCATCAAATTGAGCAATTTCACATTCATGATGTGGGAATTTAAGATCAATTCCACCTCCATGAATATCAAATTTATCTCCTAGATATTTATGACTCATAGCTGTACATTCAAGATGCCATCCTGGAAAACCATTACCCCAAGGTGAATTCCATTTCATTAAATGTTTTGAGTCAGCTTTTTTCCATAAAGCAAAGTCATAGGAATTTTTTTTATCCTTCTGGTTTGTTAATGATCTTGTATTTGAAATAAGATCATCTATTTCTCTTCCAGATAATTTCCCATATTTATTTTTCTTTCTAAACTCATCCAAGTCAAAATAAACTGACCCATTAGATTCATAGGCAAATCCTTTATCAATAATTTTATTAATAATTTCTATCTGCTCAATTATATGGCCAGATGCAATTGGTTCAATACTAGGAGAGAGGACATTGAAAATATTTAAGACATTCCTAAAGTCATTAGTGTATTTATTAGCTACTTCCATTGGCTCTAATTTTTCAACCTTTGCCTTTTTAATAATCCTGTCTTCACCATCTTCTTCTAGATGCCCCACATCAGTTATATTTCTGATATATCTAACATTATATCCTTTGTGAATAAAGTACCTATAGATTATATCAAAAGAAATAAAAGTTCTACAATTACCAAGATGAACATTACTATATACAGTAGGTCCACAAACATAAAGTCCTAAATGATTTTTTTTTAATGGTTTAAACTCCTCTTTTTTGCCAGATAAGGAATTATATATAACTAATGGTTTGGATAGCATTAAATTTCGGTTTCAAGTTTTATATAATCTAAAAAATCTCTTCTAAATTTAGAGTCTTTAAATTTACCTCCAAATTCTGCAGTTACAGTACTACTAGAGATATCATTAATCCCTCTAGAGTTAACACATAAATGTTTGGCATCTATAACACATGCAACATCATCAGTATTAAGTATTTTTTGTAACTCATTAACAACTTGAATTGTTAATCTTTCTTGTACTTGGGGTCTTTTAGAGTAATAATTTACTACTCTGTTTATTTTTGAGAGACCGACTACAGTTCCATTTGAAATATATGCAACATGTGCTAACCCAATAATTGGTAGTAGGTGATGTTCACATGTAGAGTATAATGTAATATTTTTTTCTACTAACATCTCACCATATTTAAACTTATTTTTAAAGGTAGAAGGAATTGGTTTCTTTTCAGGATCTAATCCTCCAAAAACTTCATTTACATACATCTTTGCAACCCTTAATGGAGTTCCCTTTAAACTATCATCTGTTAAATCCATACCTAGAACTTCTAGAATATCACGAACTTTTTCTTCTATCAATTTTATTTTTTCTGCTTCAGAAATATCAAAAGCATCTTCTCTTATTGGATTCTCTGAACTTGAACTTAGGTGATCACGATCAATTGATTCTAACTCCTTTTTTAAAATATCTTCTAATTTCATAGCAATAATTTGTTAGTCAAAGATAGTTAATATCATCTTAAAAATTAAAATGATATGAGGCTATAATTTTATTAATAGATTTATCTGTTGAATATAATGTTGTAAGACCTTTTGGATATAAATTATTTGTAAAATATGAGGTTTGAGAGACATAGCTTATATCAATTCTCGAAGCTCCTAAATCAAGACCATATCCTAATGAAAATCCACTAATCTTATTTGCAATTAAATTTTCAGGACCTTTATAGTTAAAGTAACCAACCCTTAAGCTTCCATTTTTTATTCTATATTCACCACCTAGTCTAATTGATTGAGAAGTAGGGCTTAATTCATTGTCAATTATATAGTTTAACTCATTTAAATAATTATCATCATTATCAGGGAACATTGCATTGTTGTATTTTGTTATCTCATAATCTAAGCTAATTAATCCTCTTTTTGCAAAAATATAGCTAAAACCAATTAAAGACTTAGAAGGAAGTCTAAGTCTATATTTATCATATATGTTAACGGTTTTTGGATCAATATTATATGTTTTTATTTGATTATTACTTTTTACTGAAGTGTCAAGAGTCTGCTCATTCTCTTCAGTAAAATCTAACCAAGTAGGACTCTGATATGATAATCCAATTCGAAAGTTTCGAATTTTTATAATTGAACCTAATTGAAAAGAAAATCCATTTCCAATTGATTGGTAGTATTCATTAAAATTTATACTCTGAATATTAGAGTTATCTGAATATCCATATTCGTAAAATTTTTTTCTTTCTTGAAATTCTATTTCATGAAAATTTAAGTTTACTCCAAGGAATACATGATTATTATAAGAACCGCCAATGTTAGCGCTATGCTTATAGTGGTTTCCTATTCGCTCAATATTAATATCTTGATTTACTTGATTATATGTAGCATTAGAAGTGTAGGTGTTATTTGAACCGTCAAGGGAGTTAATAACATAACCCTGATATCCTAGAAATGCTTGTTGATCTCCAAATCCATAATTTTCTCCCAGATAACGATACACGGACTGTGTTGTTTCATCTGAATAAATTAATAAGTCATCACTTGGGACTCCATCTGCATAGTATAGGAAATACTTATCAATACTATTGGAATTTTTCCCTGAGAAATTAAAATCATCATTATAGCTATAAACATTTTGAAGATTATAAGCAAAACTAAATTTAGATTTACCATTACTAAAAACCCATACACCTCCTAATTGATTAAATGTGCCTTCAGCACTTTTAGTATTAGATAAGTAACCATTTAAATTATTTTCTATTGTATTATCATCATATCCTAATGTTATCCCAAATTCATTATAAATAAATATACTTGAAGAAGCTGGGTTTATTGATATTGCAGATAAGTCTCCACCAAGTGAGGCAAAAGCTCCTCCCATTGCGTTAAATCTTGCAGTCCCATCATTATAATATGAACTAACCCTTATAATATCATCAATTGATTGTGAATGGCTAATGCTAATAGAGAAAATAAAAAAAAATAATAACAAAAGTAATTTCTTATTTTCATAAAAAAATAGTTAAAAGAAATTAATCGATTCCGCCACCTCTAGATCCACCTCCTGAAGAGCTTCCACCTTTAGACCCACCTCCTGAAGAGCTTCCGCTTGATCTTGACCCAACATTAGATGACCCTGAGCTACTACGAGAATTTGAAGATTTTCCATAAACACCATTAGTAGGTCTGGAGTTTGAATTGAATTTTCCTATTGTGGAGCCTGTGTAATCTCTTGAATTATTATATCTACTGCTATTTATATACCTTGAATTTGAACCAATGTTTCTTTCAATTGCTTGAAGCATTCTATAATTATCTTTGATTGATCTTAGGTTTGGAACTTCATTAGAAGATATATTGTATCCTCCTGATCTAGATGAAACAGAAAGAGTAGAAGAATTTCTTATATTACTTGAACTCTCCGAAGATTTACGTGAAGCAGAAGTTGTTTTTTCTCCTCGTCTTGAAGAAGAATTACTATATCCTAGCCCTGAGGTATTTACTGGATCTTTATCCTTATTATAAAAATATCCATTATTATACGCATATCCATTATAGTTATACCTATCATAATAATAATATGGATAAAGTCTCAATCTATTGATGTAAGGCCAGTATTGGTGGCTTTCGGGATACCCGTATCCATAACCATAATATCCATAAGGATAATATGGGTTATAAAAGTTTCGACCCCAGTAATAATAAGGATAACCATAACCATAAAGAGAACCATAACCATAAGGATAACCATAACCAGAATATCTTGGATAAAAGTCAATGAATATTTGAGTTTGATCAGGTTTGTATCCCCATGGTAGATTATCAGGATCTTCAGAATCTACAATTCCTGAATCTTCAAATTCTTCAATAATTTCATTTGCTAGATCAGAAAAATATTGACCATAGTTATAATTTCTAATAGAAGAAACATAAATTCCATCATCATCGTTCCAAGAAGACATTTGATAAGTGTAACACCCAGAGAAGAGTATTAAAAAAGAAACTAAGCTTAAGAATTTAAAAAAATGGTTCATCTATTTATAAATTTAAAAAATTTGAAATATAATTGTGTTAACTTTGCATCAAATATTTCTATTTATATATAAACAACTTTTATGCCAAAGCTCTATGGGAAATAAGATTACTTCAAGAAAAGAAGATTATTCAAAGTGGTATAATGATATAGTTATAAATGCTGATTTAGCTGAAAACTCTGATGTAAGGGGGTGTATGGTTATTAAACCATATGGTTTTTCTATTTGGGAGCTTATGAAAAAAGAGCTAGATAAAATGTTTAAAGACACTGGTCATGAAAATGCATACTTTCCATTGTTTGTTCCAAAATCTCTTTTTGAAGCAGAAGAAAAAAATGCTGAAGGGTTTGCTAAAGAATGTGCAATTGTAACTCATCATAGACTAATAAATGATCCTAAAAAAAAAGGGAAACTTATAGTAGATCCCGAATCAAAACTAGAAGAAGAACTTATAGTTAGACCAACATCAGAAGCTGTTATTTGGAAAACATATAAGAAATGGATTAGATCTTATAGGGATTTACCAATACTAATTAATCAATGGGCTAATGTAGTTAGATGGGAGATGAGACCAAGATTATTTTTGAGAACTTCTGAATTTTTATGGCAAGAAGGACATACTGCTCATTCAACAAAAGATGAAGCTATGAGTGAATGTTTATTGATAAATAATATATATGCAGAATTTGCAGAAAAATTTATGGCAATGCCTGTTTTAAAAGGACCTAAAACAAAAGCAGAAAGATTTGCTGGAGCTGAGGAAACTTTATGTATAGAAGCTCTTATGCAAGACGGGAAAGCTTTACAAGCAGGAACATCTCACTTTTTAGGACAAAATTTTGCTAAAGCTTTTGATGTAAAATATGCTGATAAATCTGGTAAACTTGATTATGTATGGGCAACTTCATGGGGTGTTTCCACAAGACTTGTGGGTGCATTAATCATGACTCATAGTGATGATAAAGGTTTAGTTCTTCCTCCAAATTTAGCTCCTAATCAAGTAGTGATAATTCCAATGATTAAATCTGATGAATCAAAAGGTAAAATTGAAAAAATATGTAATAAATTTTTTACTAATCTCAAGACAAAAGGAGTGAGAGTAAAAATTGACTCTAGAGAAAATTTTTCATTAGGATATAAACTTAATGATTATGAATTAAAAGGAGTCCCTCTTAGGATAGTTATTGGTGAAAATGAAATTAAGAATGATGAATATGAAATTTTTTCTAGAGATGATTTAAATAAAATAAAGTCTAGTTCTAAAAATTTATTGAATGATATAATAAAATCATTAGATAATGTGCAAAATAGAATGTTATCTAATGCAAAGAAAAGATTAAAAGATAATACATATGAAGTGAGTTCATACGATGAGTTTAAAGAGCTAATAGAAAATCAAAATGGATTTATTTCTACTGGATGGGATGGTGATGACAATACAGAAGAAGCTATTAAAAAAGATACAAAAGCAACTATTAGATGCATACTTGAAAACATTGAAGAGAAAGATGTTAAATGTATATATTCAGGTAAGCCGGCAAAGCATAAAGTAATATTTGCTAAATCTTATTAAAATATTAAAAATTAATTTAAATTTGCAACCTGTTGGCCCGTTCGTCTATCGGTTAGGACCTCAGGTTTTCATCCTGGAAAGAGGGGTTCGACTCCCCTACGGGCTACAAAATTATAAATATGGCAAATCATAAATCTGCATTAAAAAGAATTCGATCTGACGAAACAAAAAGATCGTTGAATAAGTTACAGCATAAGACTGCTAGAAATGCAATAAAGAAATTAAAAGACTCTAAGAGTAAAAAAGAGGCTCAAAAACAATTTCCTGTTGTTGTTTCCCTTATTGATAAATTATCTAAAAATAATATTATTCATAAAAACAAAGCGGCAAACTTGAAGTCAAAATTAAGTAAGCTTATATAGTTTTAGTAACTTAAATTACCAAATAGCTCAGGTCCTAAGAATTCATTGAGATTAAGAATTCCTCGTTGTTTTTAGTTTTCTTAAACCTGTCATTTATAAACTCCATTGCTTCAACTGGATTCATATCAGCAAGATATTTTCTCATTATCCACATTCTTTGAATAGTATTCTCATCTAGCAATAGATCATCTCTTCTGGTACTTGAGGAAACTAAATCAATAGCTGGAAAAATCCTTCTATTGGAGATTCTTCTATCAAGTTGAAGTTCCATGTTACCTGTACCCTTAAATTCTTCGAAAATAACTTCATCCATTTTTGAGCCTGTTTCAGTAAGAGCAGTTGAGATTATTGATAATGAACCACCATTTTCTATATTTCTTGCGGCTCCAAAAAATCTTTTTGGTTTATGAAGAGCATTAGCATCTACACCACCACTTAATATTTTACCAGAAGGAGGTTGAACAGTATTATAAGCTCTTGCAAGTCTGGTTATAGAATCTAAAAGAATAACAACATCATGTCCACATTCTACGAGTCTTTTTGCTTTTTCTAAGACAATATTAGCTACCCTTACATGTCTATCAGCGGGTTCATCAAAAGTAGAAGCTACTACTTCACCTTTTACATTTCTTTGCATATCAGTAACCTCCTCAGGTCTCTCATCAATTAATAAAATAATCTGAAAAACTTCAGGATGATTAGCAGCAATTGCATTTGCTATATCTTTTAATAGCATTGTTTTACCAGTTTTTGGTTGTGAAACAATCATACCTCTTTGTCCTTTTCCTATTGGAGAGAATAAATCTATAATCCTACTTGATATAGAGCTTTCTTTCTCAGAGATATTAAACTTTTCTTCAGGAAATAGAGGTGTTAAATGTTGAAATGAAACTCTATCTCTTACTTCATCTGGACTCAGTCCATTTATTTTACTAACCTTTATAAGCGGGAAATATTTTTCTCCATCTTTTGGAGGTCTAATAGTACCAAGGATTGTGTCTCCAGTTTTTAGGCCAAATAATTTAATTTGAGATAGTGATACATAAATATCATCTGGAGATGATAAGTAATTATAGTCTGAAGATCTTAAGAATCCATATCCATCTTGCATTATTTCTAATACTCCTTCTGACTCAATTATTCCATCAAATTCAAAATCAGGCTCTTTATATCTAGCCCTGTTATCTTTATTAAATCTATCAGGATCTCTTTTAGAAGAGTGATTTCTATGTGGAATATTTTTTTTAATAATTGTAGGTCTTTCTCTCTCTGTTTTATCATTTTTAACTTCTACTGATTTATCAGTATCCTTAACTTCTACTGATTTATCAGTATCCTTTTCTTTATTTTTAGAGAGTTCTAAAATTTTATCAATTACTTCTTGTTTTTTTAGTCCTTTAACTTTCTCAATACCAAGAGTTTCAGCAATCTCTATAATCTCAGATAGCTTTTTTTCTTTAAGCAATTTTATGTCATACATATGTAAGTGAAGTTTTTATATTATAGATTAAAAGTAATTAAGTGAAATTAACTTCTATGAGGTAATAGACTGCTAAATTACAAATTTATTTTTAATTTAAACAAATATCTTACAAATTAAGTCAATGCCCACTAATAGGTATTTTATAGATTTTTCATATGATGGTTCTTCATATCATGGTTTTCAAAAACAATTAAATGCAATAACTGTTCAAGAAATTATGGAAAATACAATTTCCAAAATTCTTAGAGATGAAATTAATATTATATCAGCTGGAAGGACTGATACAGGTGTACATGCTAAAAAAATGTTTGCTCATTTTGACGTTAAAAGTAAGATTGAAGAAGAAAATTTTTGTCACCTAATAAATAGACTATTGCCAAATGATATTGCTATAAAAGCTATTCATAAAGTTAAATCTGATTCTCATTCAAGATTTGATGCTATTTCAAGAACGTATAATTATTTTATAACTAATACTAAAAATCCATTTAATCATGGCTATAGCTATTATCTTAGTGAAAAATTAGATTATAGTAAAATGAATAAAGCATCTAAAAAGTTTTTTAAATATAAAAATTTTAAGTGCTTTTCTAAATCTAACACAGATGTTAAAACATATAATTGTGAAATAAGTAATGCTGAATGGGTTAAATCTGGGGATGATTATAAATTCATAATATCATCAAATAGATTTCTTAGAAATATGGTAAGGGCAATAGTAGGAACATTAATTGAGATAGGAAAAGGTGAACTTCAAATAAAAGACTTAGATGAAATAATTCAATCTAGAGATAGACGAAATGCTGGATATTCTGTTCCTCCTCAAGGATTGTTCTTAACAGAAATTAAATATGATAAAAAAATATTTTTAAAATCTTGGAAAAAATAAAAGCAAAATATTTTGATTTAAAACAGTTTGTTAAGCTAATGCAATTTGTTAAACCGTATAATAAAAGTTTTTATTTGGTGATGTTTTTTGCAGTTATTTTATCTGTTATCACTACTGTTACTCCTTATTTATTAAAGGTAGTAGTTGATGATTATATAATTCCTAAAGATTACTCTGGAATGACACTGATAATTTTACTAATGATTATTGCTTTAATAGTTGAAGTTTTATTTATGTTCTGCTTCACATATTATTCAAATTGGCTAGGACAGAAAGTAATTAAAGACATTAGGGTAAAAATTTTTGATAAAATCATTAATCTAAAAATGTCATTTTTTGATAAAAATTCTGTAGGAAGACTTGTTACTAGAGCAGTTAATGATATTGAGACTATAGCTAGTATATTCTCTCAGGGTTTATTTACTATAATAGCTGATTTGTTTAAGATGTTTGTTATTTTATTAGTTATGGTTATTATTAGTTTTAGGTTAACCTTTGTAGTATTATTAATATTTCCAATTTTAATCTATGCAACAAGGGTTTTTCAAAAAGCTATGAAAAAAGCATTTGAATTGGTTAGAACTGAGGTTGCTAATTTAAACTCTTTCGTCCAGGAAAGAATTAGTGGGATTAAAATAGTTCAAATATTTAATAGAGAGAAAATAGAAGAAGATAAATTCAATACAATTAATATTAAGCATAGAGATGCTTGGCTCAAGACAGTTTGGATAAATTCTATATTCTTTCCTATTGCTGAAATATCAGGATCTATATGTGTTGGTCTTCTTGTTTGGTATGGAGGATTCAGTAATGCAAATGGAATTGATATTTCAATAGGGACGTTATTTTTATTTATAACAATGTCTGGACTATTATTTAGACCTCTAAGGCAAATTGCAGATAGATTTAATACTCTTCAAATGGGAATGGTTGCTGTTGATAGAATTTTTTCAATTTTTGAAAATGATTCAATAATTAATGAAACTGGAGATATTGATAAAACAAATTTTAAAGGAAAAATTGATTTTAGAAATGTTAGATTCTCATATATCTCAAATATTGAAGTATTAAAAGGTATTTCATTTTCAGTAAAACCAGGCGAAACTCTTGCTATTGTTGGTCCAACTGGAAGTGGAAAAACAACTATTATTAATTTAATTTCAAGACTTTATAATCTAAACTCTGGTCAAATTAATATAGATGATAGATCTATTAATGAATATAAATTAAATTGTTTAAGAAGTAATATCGGTGTTATACTTCAAGATGTTTTCTTGTTTGCTGATACAATTCAAAATAATGTAACATTATTTGATGAAAATATTTCAAAAGATGAAGTCATTAATGCTGCTAAAGAGCTTGGAATTCATGAGTTTATTATGTCTTTACCTGAAAATTATAAATTTAATGTTCAGGAAAGAGGTAATACTCTTTCAGCTGGTCAGAAGCAATTAATAGCATTTATGAGAGTTTTAATTAAGAATCCTGATATACTTATTCTTGATGAAGCTACATCTTCAATAGATTCTTATTCTGAAGATTTAACAAAGAATGCAACAAAAAAAATAACAAAAAATAAAACTTCAATTATTATCGCACATAGACTTGCAACTATTGAAGCAGCATCAACTATAATTTATATGGAAGATGGAGTAATCCTAGAAACTGGAAACCATTATGAATTGATAGAATTAGAAAATGGCAGATATCGTAAAATGCATCAAGAACAATTTTCTAATACTGGAATATTAGATTAAATATTTAACTAAATCTATACATTCTCTGGCCTCTTTAACATCATGAACCCTTAATACATTAGCACCATTTATTATAGAGAATGTATTTAATACAGTTGTTCCATTTAAAGAGTCTGAAGGCGTAGATTTAATCTTTTTATATATCATTGACTTTCTTGATATCCCAACTAAAATTGGCTTATTAAACTTTTTAATTTTTTTAATTTCTTTTAATAGTTTATAATTATGATTAATGTCTTTCCCAAATCCAAAACCTGGGTCTATTATTATATTTTTTATATTTTTTTGTTCCAAATTAAATAGCTGCTCTTTAAAAAAATCAAATACTTCAGAAACAATATTAGTGTATAAAGGATTGTCTTGCATATTTTCCGGATCTCTTTTCATATGCATTAGGACATATCCAGCAGAATAGTCTCTAACAACACTAAGTAATCTTTTATCATACTTTCCAGCACTAATATCATTAATAATTGAAAAACCTTTGTTTAGAGCATATTCAGCTACTTTACTATTATATGTGTCAATTGAAAAAGTAATATTATTAAATTGTCTAGAAAGTTCCTCGACATATTTTGATATATATTTAAGTTCAGTGTTACTGTCAATAATTTTTGAACCTGGTTTTGAACTAATCCCCCCTAAGTCAATAATATCAACTCCATCATTTATCATTTTATCTACATGAGATAAAGCTTTATCAATAGAATTGAAATTTCCTCCATCATAAAATGAGTTATCAGAAACATTTAATATTCCCATTATTTTCTGATCATCAAAGTTGATTATTTTACCATTACAATTTAATGTCATATTTTTGGGATATATTATATCCACCAAATTAAGATGATTTTTATTAATGGAAGAAACTAAATCACAATATTTAAAAATTATTAAAAAATCAAAAAAAGTATTTGATGATAAGAATTCAGATTATGGCTCATCTTGGAGAGTTCTTAGGGTATCTTCATTTGTTGATCAAATTCATATAAAAGCTCAAAGGATAAGAAACCTCCAAATTAATGAAGATCAAAAAATAGATGAAGGTCAATCTACAGAGTTTATTGGTATAATTAACTATTGTATAATGAGTTTAATTCAAATTCATCTTGGTATAGTTGATGAGCCTGATCTCTCGAGAAGTGAAGCTATTGAATTATATGATAATAAAGTAAATGATACATTTGAGTTAATGCTAAAGAAAAACCATGACTATGGAGAAGCCTGGAGAGATATGGAGATTTCAAGCCTTACTGATTTAATTATTCAGAAAATATTTAGAATGAAAAGTATTAACAATAATGATGGGGAAACAATATCTAGCGAAGGTGTAGAATCAAATTTTCAAGACATACTAAATTATTCTGTTTTTGCTTTAATTCTTTTAAAAACATATTAATAATGAAACAAAAGATAGTAATTGGTAATTGGAAAAATTATTTAAATGAAAGTGAAACCATAAAGCTTGCTAAAGAGATTCTTGATGAGAAATTCTCCGACAATATAAGACTTATGATTTCTCCATGTAATTTATATTTAAATCAAGTAAACCAAATCATGAAAGGATCTTCAGTTGAGGTAATTGGTCAAAATATAACTTCTTACGAATCTACTTCTGATACAGGTGGAGTTACAGCAATTGGACTTAAGGATTTAGGCATAAATAGAAGTATTATTGGACATTCAGAGGTAAGAAAAAGAAATAAACGATCTAAATCAGAAGACGTCTTAATTGAAACTATTCCTACTGGTTTTCAATTTATTTTATGTTTTGAAAATATTAAACAAATTTCCTTTGATATTCTAAACAACAGTTCTGAAATGATTCTTGCTTATGAACCAGTATGGGCAATTGGAACAGGGGAAACAGCATCAATTGAACATATCAATGAAATTCATAGATCGGTAAAATCAGAACTTTCAAAATTAAGTCTAGATATTCCTGTATTATATGGTGGAAGTGTAAATCCTACTAACTCAAAAGAGATTTTATCTCAAGAATTAGTAGATGGGGTTCTAGTTGGAGGTGCATCTACAAAATATAAAGATTTACACAAAATAATTAACTCTATTTAATAAATAATTTTAGCAATTATCTATCTTTGCATTATAAACAATGATTATGTTAAAAAGATCTTTTATTGTAATATTTATTTTAACATTTTTTCATGTTCAATCACAAGAAAATATGGAGAATACTATTTATCAATTCAAAGTTGCCGATATATATGGTAAGATTTATGATTTTTCTCAATTAAAAGGGAAAAAAGTCATGATTGTAAACACTGCATCAAAATGTGGTTTAACTTATCAATATAAGGGACTTCAGGAACTTTATAATTCCTATAGCATCTATGGTTTTGTTATCATAGGTTTTCCATCAAATGATTTCTTAAGGCAGGAACCCGGATCAAATGAAGAAATTATTGAATTCTGTGAAGAAAATTATGGTGTTACATTTCCTATGATGAGTAAAATAACAGTTAAAGGATCAAAAAAACATCCCATTTATGATTATTTAACAAAAAAGTCGAAAAATAATTATAAAGACTCAAGAGTTACTTGGAATTTTCAAAAGTATTTAATTAGCAGAGAGGGTTTAATTGAAAAGATAGTTTCACCAAAAACAAACCCAGATTCAGAAGACATTATATCTTGGATAACAGATGGTGAATAAATCTAAAAAATTTTCAACTAAATGTGTTCACGAAGGCGAAATAAAAGAT
>Ga0206678_10000957_pt1 | contig 18522 bp, 14 predicted proteins | sample M180m12015metaG_FD_155453 | JGI IMG/M metagenome (GOLD analysis project Ga0206678, IMG submission 155453) | Ammonia-oxidizing marine archaeal communities from Monterey Bay, California, United States - M1 80m 12015 | ecosystem: Environmental > Aquatic > Marine > Intertidal zone | place: USA... | reverse complement strand
ATCGAACAAGAACGACAATCACGGCTCTTCTAGTAACACCTCATTCTAACGCCGAACCAGAAGCCCCTGCAACACGTGATAAATCACTTAGAAAAGCAAGTTTCAGACTATTTTCGTATAAGCAGTCAACGGTGCTTAGAAGTGACCCCATTTGGTCAATATTGAGTAATAGGGGTCCTATATGGACCGGCTTGATTGAGCAAAAACAGATCTGCAGTCGTATATTCGGCTTCTTATCGAGATGATTCCCGATCCTCTCCGAGCCATGACGAAAATGAGCGAATGGTCTATTGAATGCCTTATTGTTAATTTTGCGGATTCAAATGATAAAATCATATGAGTACCCTGCAACTGAAGCACTTAACAAGAAGAGAACTTGCGGCGGGTTTTCCGGCGTATATCTTTGACGTGCTTTTCGGTGTCTGACAAGCTCATTTTGAGGTTCCTCTGTTGCTGTTAAAAATAACAGAAGTGTCTCGTGGCATTCAGGCCTATGTGGTGCCATCTGGGCTGAAGACGTACACCGGCTCTACGGCTTGCGATGCACGCGAAAAGAATGCGAGCGCTAATACCCCAATAGCCTGCCCTAGTCTTCTGCTTTTACTTTATCACTCTGCAAACAGGCCCCGGCCAGATACCACTGCTGCTGGCAATTGTATGTCAATCGCCCGCGTTCACCATGCTGGAAATCAAGAATCTTCTCGATCATATCCGTCGGTGCCATGCTTCCGGCCGGAGCAGCCTGAAGCTCGTCCAGCGGCACAGGATAGGTCGACCAGTCGAGTGGTGCACGCCAGCCTGGTGGTCCGGCAAGATAGGACCGGGTGCCGTGTATCGGGTAAACCGAGCGCCACTCATTGATTTTTTCAGCCAGTTCTTCAACCACATCCGGATGCAGCGCCGCCAGGTTAACGTATTCGTTTGGGTCCTCATTGATATTAAACAGGTGCGAAGTGACCGTGGTGGTTAATTGTTCCTGATCCACTTCCTGCACCAGCTTCCATTGATCATTGAACACCGTGAGATTGAAGTGCCCATAGATCGGTGTTTCCGAGGCGAAGAAAACATAATCATCCCGTGGGGCGACAGCACCAGATTTGATGCTGGGCCATAAACTCTGACCGTCAAACGGAAAATGCGCGCCGGGTGAAATACCTGCCGCTTCCATCACCGTGGGGAAGACATCCATCACTGTCATGATCGAATCCAGTTTGTCACCCGCCTCGATCTGTTCAGGCCAGCGCATCGCTGAGACCACTCTGATGCCCCCCTCAAACACTTCGCCCTTGCCGCCTCGCAGCGGTGCATTGTCAGCACCGCCAACTGAATAGGCAGCACCGCCATTGTCACTCATGAACAGTACAATCGTGTTATCTGTAATCTTTTCATCATCAAGGGTGTCGAGCACTTTGCCAATGGACTGATCCATCGCATCAACGACAGCCGCGTACATGGGCCGGGCACTCTCCCTTAGCATCAGCTTTGCCATGCGCCGCGTGCCGTCGGTCTGCTGACTTCGAGCCGGGGCAAGATCTGTATTGATGTCCCTGTACTTATCCTGCAGCTCCTTCGGTGCGTCCAGTGGTGTATGCGGTGCCAGAAAAGGCAGATAAAGGAAGAAGGGTTTCTCAGGGTCACGTTCACGAATGTAGCGGCTGGCTTCATCCGCTAAAAGGAAAGTTTCATAGCCATCATCGTTTATCGTCACGCCATTTCGCTGGAAGTCCCTACCACCCTTATTAGCAAATGGCGGGTAGTAACCCACCTCGGTATGCAGGTGACCATAGAAATGTTCGAAGCCGCGCTCATTTGGATGATAGCTCTGCTGCGCATGGCCAAGATGCCATTTACCGACCATCGCTGTCTGGTAGCCTGCATCCAGAAAAGACTCGGGCAAAAACCGCTCATCTGGATGCACGCCGATATTGTCCCAGGGCAAGATCACGCCGTAGGCAATACCAAGGCGCATGGGGTTACGCCCCGTCATCAGCGCTGCACGGGTCGGTGAGCATATGGGGGTGGTATAAAAGCGGTCCAGCTGAATGCCCTCCGCGGCGAGTCGGTCAAGCGATGGGGTTTCAATATCGCCGCCGTGATAACCGACATCATTCCAACCAAGATCATCGGCAACCATGACGATCACGTTGGGTCGGTCCTGCCCGTAGGCGGCGCCGAGTGTTAATGCACTCAGCAGAGTAATTCTAAGCAATAAATGAATCATGGGCTCATCTTTTCAATGTTGACTACGTTGTCTACCGTGGCTTGTCTGTACCAGATGGGGGACGTCCAGGCGCGCTCCTGAATGACCGGGGAATAAAACGGCTGTTCTGCTGCATTGAGGCAACATTTGCCGTAGACGTCGCCGTCTGCACCCTTTTCAGTCTGAGCTAGCTCGTTGGCAAGCTCGGCCTGCGCCGCGCATTGCTCGTCAAATGGGTTCACCCCTACTGCCTGGCATTGCAGTGTGCTCCACCGGCAGGTCGGGTTTTCCAGTACACGGGCGTAATAGAAGGCGGGTTGCTCAGCATCAAACTCAGGGTCCTGCCAGACGGCACATAGGTTTGCTGCCCCTGAACCAATGCGGTTACAGTTGCTTTCATCAACTCGAGCGCCGTTTTCAGCATTACCGGCTACGTCATAGATCTGCTCGTGGCTTATACCTTCAGCATCAACCCAGCCCTTAATAATTTGTACTCTTTGCAGATCAGTGCCGGGGTTACCCTGCACACCCGGATCTTTCGCCACACTAACATATATTTTAAGGGGCGTTGTTTCTGCAACCATATCCAGACTGCCTCCCATGGGTACGCCTGTGCTATAGGCGGCGGCGATGGCATTGTGGTTGTCGCAGAGATCATCAGGCAGATCAGCGCCGGCAAAAAATCTCACCGTCGGGCGCGTGCCACTGGTGGCATAGGTTTCTTTGCGTCTCATGGCAGAAAATATCGCATCGCGGGAGTTCTCCTGCGCCCAGACAACGGCATGCCCGCCCGCGCTGGAATAGAAATGATCCTGCACATTGCGGAATTCGCTGTCGCGTCGCCCCAGGTGCCCTCTAAAGCTGTCTTCCTCTGCTGCACCAGGAGTCGCGCTGTGTGTATCAGTGCTGCCTATGACACCCATGACGAACGGGTTGATACCATTTTCCTGCCCGTACGCCAGACCATCCTTATAGACATTGCGCACCATATTGCGACGGGCAAAGTCCTCAATCACGGTCTCTTCAGCGCGGTCGGTTCGAACGATGCCATTAACCGTCCCCAGCATGCCGAGGTTATCGCCGGGTATCTGCTCGAAATCACACAACTCATCTTCAGTATCGAGACCAATGCCTTGGGATCGGTCAAAGCGACATTCGGATGCGCCCTTATGTTGTATCAATTCCACCAGAGGCTCGAAGAACAGCCTGTCGTCAAGCTCCTGCTGTGTTTCGGGATCTCTGAACATCAACCCGCCTGAAAGGTTCGAGTTGTGAGGGATGGCCAGCACATCACAGCCAGTGTCGGTATCGATGCACTGCTCCCGCAACGCTTGCCACAATCCAGGGAAGTTGTACCGACCTGTTTCATAGGTCGATATGGGTACGGCAGACACTTCAGCATTACGAAAAATGACGTTTCGATGCATGTTGTTCCGATCAGGCGCATCGGTATATTCATAGCCGACAAACGTGGTGAACTCGCAGTTCACTGATCGATCATAGTGATCTTCAGCTGCCTGCTGAATCTGCGACCATGTATCATTCGCTGCAGCATCACAGTCAGAAAACGAACACGCCATGGACACTTCTTTTTCTGCAGTCTGCTGACCGGCAAGTCGGGTCCACCAGTCAACGGCAATCAACTGTACCCACTGATTGGTTGATCTGGTTATCGCACAATGCGGCCACCAGTAACCCAGCGCAGACGAGTCTTGTGTGCAAACACTCAACTGACCAAGAAATTCCGCATGATCAGTGATCGCGGCGAAGTCCAGCGGCCTCGGTATTTTTACACTGAGCAGTTTTTTACCATCTGCAGCCGGCACAAAAATTTCTTCGCCTTTGGCATAGCGGTAGGCATCCCATGGGTCGCTGCGCACGCTCGATGTATAGGCATCGAAGGAATAGCTGGTGTGAACATGAAGGTCACCGAACAGGGGTTTGCCTAAAGAATCGACATTGACGCAGGGTGCACGCGCCTCTGTCCGCTCAAAATTCAGGTCGCTCGGGGCCCCCATGAGGTCTGTGCAACAAAGCAGCAACAAGAAGCAGACAATTCGCAGCTCAGAAACCGCGCCAACCACACGTATGAGGCTCGGCCGGAAGCGGCCCATTAAATTTCCATGCAGGTCCGAATATTCGTGAATCATGCGAGCGTTCCGTTCTCAGCCATCCAATCGACCAAAGGTTGCAGATAGGCGGACAATTCTTCTTCAGCGAAATTCGCCGAATAGTCGCCATGTACTATCCGATGTTTTATCTTCCACTGGCCGGACACCTTTTCGAGAGTGCTCTCGTACCAGCCAGATATGAACGTATAAACCTTTTCGGGTCGGCTTAACATACCCGTCAAGGTGCAACGATGTTGTGCACGATTCCCATCAATATCTACAAGATGATTGGTCATAACATGCCGTGTCCCAGGCAGCAAACGGATGTGTGCGCAAATAAATTCGTTTAAATTTTCTCGCCCGACAAATTGAATTCCGCCGCCGTCAGATTTAACTGCAAAGGTACCATCTTCTGCGAAGCAGTCGACCCAGCCATCAGCGTCGTAAGTATCAGCGGTGTGAGCGTAACGCGCAAAAAGATCCTCTATTGCAAGTCGATTAGTCAGTAGGTCCAGGTCCCTCAATATATCTCACCTAACAATTCGTGCACCTGATGAATCTTAATCTTCCACCGCTCGATTAAGTGGGGTTAGTCCAAATCCGGTTTGTATTGCCGGGTTTTGGGCATTTAATTCTTCGTACTTGAGTCGCCAAATTTTGATGTAGTTGTAAAAAGGAGCCGTCGGGTAAAGGTGATGAATAAGATGATAGTTCTGGTAGACAAACAAAGGTGTCAGTAAAAACTCCCAGCCTTGCCTGATGGTTGTTGCCTGATATTCGTTTTCCTGGGCCGTGACCTTTGCCGGATAGTGGGGTAAGTACACGAAGACAAGAGCAACCAGAAACAGTGCGAAACGCGACGCTAATAACCACAAGAATAGTACTTCCATGCCATAGCCCAAAAGAATCAACGCCGTAACAACCGTTACAAAAACTAATGCGGAGAAAATGAGGGCTGGCGCCCTACGTCGCCTTTCTTTACCACCGTCGCGCAGAAAGGCTACCAGGTAGTGCAAATCAAAATTGCACCACCGCACGGGAATTTGCCACCCCTTGGCATGGTGGATGAAGTTGTCCGGGTCTTGATCGTTACTCGTGAATCGGTGGTGCTGAAAATGAGCCCAACGCGCAATCTCGATGGGCGCAGCTGGAATAAGCAGCAACAGCGAGATACGTCCGAAAATTTCGTTGAGTCGTCTGTTGGTAGAGACATTATGATGAAGAGCATCGTGCATGATAGAAAACAGCAGGTAAAGGCCAAGGCCGTTGGCGAGCATACCGGACCAAAGCGGAATCCCACCGGTAATCGCCATACCTGACGCGAACGAAATAATGATCAGCCCAAGCAAGAACAGACCCAACGCCGGCCACGATATGGCCGGTGTCCGCTTGAGCTGAAGAAAGCGCTGCTCTTCACTGAGTGAAACAAAAGCGCCATCAGACTGTGTCACGATCTGGCCCCCGTATTAGTATTCATCTCGTCACTCCTTTACTGCAAGACGTTAGCGGCGTCACTCTGATACGGAACATCCGCGCGCAGGCCACAGGCCATTGAAACGCCTCTGCCAGCTCAATATATTCCAGACAGATGTGCCAAGCAAACCGCCCACAGCGGCAGAATAATTATTGTAAACCGCCTTTTTGCCTGACGGAAAAAGTACCCTGAGCGATAAATTTTGGATTAATTGATCTGGAGATGCTTTGTAGACATCGAATGGTCAATGACTGTACTGATGTTGAACTGCTGGCTTGCGTGTCACCTCGAACGCAGCATGATAAAGGCGCTAAAAAGCGCTGAAATGACTAAACCCTCTAAATATGGTGGGTTTTATTGCGTTATTCGGCAATTCAACTATCTATAATTACCAATATTCAAGATTTTCGTTGACTTTTTTTGCGCAGCACTGGAAACTAGCTGTCCGCCAGTTCTTCTGCTGGGTTAGGAGGATAAAAATGAAACAATCAACGCAGTTGATCGGCAACAAATTGTTAATCTTATTGCTGACACCCATCTTTTACGTCTCGAATGCCACAAACGCATATAGCGCAGATTCATCCTATGTGGTCGAGGAAATCGTCGTGACAGCCCGCAAGCGGACAGAAAACCTGCAGGACGTACCTGCAGCAGTCAGCGCCTTCACAGGTAATGAGCTGATTGAACGCGGCGTAGATCGCATTGAAGAAATCCAGCGACTCACCCCTAACCTAACCGTTAATGAGGCAAGCGGCTTGAACCCAGGTGCGGTTCAGGTTTTCATTCGTGGTATAGGTAGTGATCCTGGGTTTGATCAAGGTGTCGGCATTTATGTTGATGATGTCTACCTGAACCGTACTATCGGCGCCATGTTAGAACTCTATGATGTCGAAAGAATTGAGGTTCTTAAAGGCCCTCAAGGAAACCTCTATGGTCGTAACACCATTGGTGGCGCTCTCAAGTATGTGACTCGAACTCCAAACGAGCAGACTCGCGGTTTCTTTGAAGCAAAAGTTGGAACCGACAGTTTGCGGAAGATAAAGGCTGGCGCCTCTGGCGGTCTTTCCGACAATGTTTACGGCAGTATCGCCGTACTTACAGAAGATCGTGATGGCTATCAGACCAACTTGTTCGATGGTGATGACTATGGCTCTGCCGACAAGCAGGCAGCCCGCGGTGTATTGGTCTGGGATGCCAGCGAGAAGGTGAACGTCAAGCTGACGGCGGACTACTTTAAAGATTCTTCCAAACCTTTGGTCCCGACCCGAATCGCAGTAAACGCAGCTAATCTTCAGAATGTGTTCGAGGCCCTGTTGGGACTCGGAAATCTATTCGTACCAGGATCTGCCTACCTGGCCCCTGGAGCGACACTCGATGTGAGCCTGCCAACGGATGAAGATCACGTCAATACGGCATTTACAGATGGCGGTTTTGATGAGTTCGAAATCGAATCCCGTAACGTCGCACTAACCGTTAACTGGGATATCAATGACAATTGGTCCGCAAAATCCATAACGTCTTTGCGCGATCAAGATAATGTCGCCCCCTATGATTTCGATGGTTCTGATCAGGTGTTTATACACACCATTCAGCCAGCAGAAATCGAAGATTTCAGCCAAGAATTTCAGTTCAACTACACGAGCGAGAATGTCAACGCTGTTATTGGTACCTACTATCTGGACGGCGAACGTGACGGCAGCAGCCTTACCACACAAACTGCGTTGTTAAGGTTGCTGACCGACCACTTCAAGGATACTACCAGTGATGTTGGAAAACTGAAGTCAACCTCCCTCTATGCCAATGTCGACTGGGACATTAATGATCAATGGCAACTTTCATTAGGGGGCCGTTATACCAAGGATGAGAAAGATACTGATCGTCGGGCAACTGTTACGCTAACTCAGCATCCAGTTGCATTTACCTCTCTGACAGGGCCAGCACCCTTGGTCCTGAATGATTTCGGCGCACAAATCTTCCAGACTCTGCCATTTTTCCAGTTCTTCATACCTCACTTTGGCAATGACGGTAGTTTTCTCGGTATCGGTAACTCAACGACGGTTTCGACCTATTCCGAAAACAATTTTGGTAGCGACGAGTGGTCAGAATTCTCACCGAGTGTGAAGATCAGATACCAGTACTCTGATGATGTAATGATCTACGCTGGCTACTCTTCTGGCTTTAAGTCTGGCGGGTTCTTGCCATCCAGTCGCCAGCTCATCATGGATACCTACGATCCTGAGATTGTCGATACTATTTCGTTAGGTCTCAAGAGCACATTAGCCGGTGGCAGCATCCGTTTAAATGCTGAGCTATTCCTTAATGACTATCAGGACAAACAGGTCGCCGTCGTTATTCTCGATGAGAACAGCGCCCTGGTTCAAACTTCCGATAACGTCGGTGAAGTTGAATCTACAGGTGGTGAGATCGAGATTCTTTGGTTGCCACCTGTCGACGGCTTGAGCGTAAACCTCAACGTTGGCTGGCTCGACGTGGACATCGACGAGTTGATTGATGCGCTTCCTGATGGATCTGTCGGCAATGCAGCTGAATTCAGAGAACTGGGGTTCTCGCCTGAATTGACCTGGCAAGCGCGAGTTCAGTATGACTTTGCTGTTGGCGAAGGCTCCATGACGGTTGCCGCGGACGTCGCTTACCGTGATGAGATGTATACAGATTCACCGGTGGATATCACTAATGCGTTTCTTGAGGCAGGTGCTTACTCAGATGATCTGACAACGTACAACGCTTCAATCACTTACCGAAGTTCTGATGAGCGTTGGAGAGTGACGCTTGAAGGTAAGAACCTTGGTGATGAGCGCGCGGTCGTTAATACATTTAACGTCACTGACTTCACACTCGGTGGTTACAATCGCGGCCGTACAGTGGGTTTGACGCTAGCGTATAGCTTCGAGTAACAGCGTAATCGTTAAGAAAGGCTTCGCCATGCGGAGCCTTTTTTTTGCCTGTCAATTCAAATACCATATGAATGTGCGGCGTCAGCCTACTCAAGTTCGGGCCCACAGGGAAACCCAGTAAAGAAATAGTACGGCACTTTGGCCTTTCGATTGGCGGGGTCGAATATTCAAGTTCATGCTGATCGATTACTCGGGTTTTTTCGCAGACATCAGACCATTAAAAATTACCTATAGATGACGCCCTACCCTGTGGCCTCTGCCCGGTTAACAAACAACTTTTACTCCTGGGCTTCTTTTATGAAAGTAGTTTGAATATCCGCATTCGTCGTATTTTCTTGAGAGGCATTCTGCTGTTTTCTCCAATTTCTATATGACTGACTAACCGTCATTAATCTTCTGGCACCCAGGTATTACAAGTTTTTTGTAGTGTCTTTAAGCACGATGTGAATATACGGCATGATCCGGGCTGAAGATCGAACAACTCAAGACACAGTATAAAGTCAGGCTGTGTGCTGCTAGAGAAGGCTATGAATCTGCCGAACATATCGAAGGGCAACTCGAAGACACAGGCTAAACAACAAGAGTGACCACGAAAATGGTCAGGATAGCTTAATTCCCTCATACTTTAGACTGACTCGCATTCGCTTCAACTTACAAAAAGGAAGGCAAAGAATGGAATCTGTCATCGAAAAACGCCAGCGCCTTTTGGGTGCAGCAACGCTGTTTTACGAACAGCCGGTTCAAATCGTTCGAGGTAAAGGTGTCCTGTTGTACGACCAGACAGGCAAAGAGTACATCGACATGTATAACAACGTGCCGTGCGTTGGTCATGCGAACCCGAGAGTGGTTGAGGCAATGTCGAAGCAAATGTCGACATTGAATGTGCACAGCCGATACCTTCACGAAGGCATTCTTGAATATGCAGAGCGACTCCTGGCGCTACACCACGATGGAATCGAATCAGCTGTGTTCGCTTGTTCCGGTACCGAGGCGAGCGAGGTGGCATTAATCATGGCCAGAGCAGCGACGGGTGGACGTGGGATTATTTGCAGCGATGCGACCTATCACGGCAACAGCACCGAAGTCATCAAGATGACTCTCGCTAGTCGGGCAAACACTTCAACTGGCTCAGACTTCCGCGCGATACCCTACCCACAAAAACTTCGACCCTTGATTTCCGGACTGGACGACGAATCACTCTGTCAGATTTATCTCGATGAAGTAAAAGCTGCCATCGACGATTTTAAACAGCAGGAAATCCCTTTTGCAGGAATGTTTATGTGTTCGATTATGGCGAACGAAGGCTTACCTGACATTCCTGGGCGATTTATGGCGTTGGCCACCGACCTGGTCCATGCAGCAGGCGGGCTAATGATCGCTGATGAAGTTCAAGCGGGATACTGTCGATCGGGTGAATGGTGGGGTTATGAGAAAACTGGCTTCCAACCTGACATCGTGACGATGGGTAAACCCATGGGAAACGGATTGCCGCTCTCTGCAGTGGTTTCAAGCCACTCCAGCGTTGCTGCTTTTAGAAAAAGATCTCATTACTTTAATACCTTTGCTTCAAGTCCGTTGCAAGCGTCCGTCGGGATTGCCGTATTGGATGAAATCGAACAACAAAACCTCAGAGAAAGCAGTGCCGCCGTCGGCCAACATCTTCGTAATGAACTCGAAGGTCTGGTCGCAGGTCATGACGCGATCGCCGAGGTACGCGGGTGCGGATTATTCGCAGGCATCGAATGGGTAGATGCAGAAGGTGAAGCTGACGCTCAAGGAGCTGCACGAGTCTCAAATCTGATGAAAGATAGGGGGTTCTTACTGAGCAATGCGGGATCACAAGACAATGTTATCAAGCTTCGTCCGCCACTTGTGTTCAAGCAAACTCACGCAGATCGTTTTCTGAGTGCATTTCAAACGATGCTAAAAGAATACTGATTAATGGATGATCCGCGGCTAATTCTTGACCAGATAGAAGGCTGTCTGGACAAATGGTCGCTGTCCGTTGCGGACATTTCACTTGCTTCACAATCTGAAAACATTGTGTACTGTCTAACGACTACACAGGGGGTGAAATATGCATTGCGTATTCACCGCCCGGGCTATCACACATTGGCAGAATTAGTTTCTGAGCACGAGTGGACCAACGCACTCATTGATACCGGTTTCCCCCTGCCTAAAGCCATGCCTACAATTGATGGAGAACTCTACGTGCCGGTGAATGTAGATGGGGGTGTCAGATTCGTTGGCTTGATCGAGTGGCTTGACGGGAATTCATTGCAAGCACTGACTGCAGAAAATAAAAACCGTGAATTGCTTTATGCATCGTTGGAGCAAGCGGGTGAACTGATGGCAAAATTACATAACCACTCAAGACAATGGCAGCCAAGCGAAAGCTTTAGTCGTCACAAGTTCGATATTGATGGTTTTTTTGGCGGCGCCCCCTTCTGGGGACGTTACTGGGATTCATCCTTTGTAGACGAAGCACAACAGCAACTACTACTTAAGTCACAGAAGCAATTGATCCAAACACTCGGCAGGCTAGGCAACACGCCTGAGGTCTTCGGCATGATCCATGCCGACCTGCATCATGGCAATTTATTCCTATCCACCGATAAGCAGTCAAAGAACAAGATGTACCTCATCGATTTCGATGACGCCGGCTTTGGCTGGTATCTTTATGACATTGCCGTCGCGCTTTATGAGTATCAGGGCAGGGAGGACTTTTCAACGTTGTCTGCTGCACTATTGCAGGGTTATGAGAAGGTTACGATCTTGTCCAATGATCATCGAGTTCTTATTCCGATGTTTCTTCATATAAGATCCCTCGCCCTTATCGGCTGGATTACCGCGCGCCCCGAACTCGGCTATGCTGAATCATTAAAAGCGCTAGTCGATCAATCCTGCAAGCAAGCAACTCACTTCCTGCCCTAGGCAAACCTGCCCTGTACTAACCCCGGTAACCCAGGCGTTCCGACGACGACAGATATCAGTCCAGGAAATCCGAACCGTCATCGATCAATTCGTCCCACAGTGTTTGGAATGACAACCAGCAAAATGCCGCACTACCAAGGGTTTGTTTTAATCCTCGCGCCATTTCCACAGGCCACCGTTCTGGTGTGCCAGCAGCCTCCACCAACAACTGGACCTGGCAGGCGCGGTCCATACTGATAAAACGCCAGGCAGCTTCATCCAAGGTCGCACCCGTCGTAAATAGGCCATGTCCTGGCTGGATGCCAGTTCGCTTACCCTGCATCCCAGCCGCAAATTGATCTGCCGCCGCAGGATCCATAGCCACTCGTGGCTCTCTCATGATGGCCTGGTCTTCGAAAAAAATTGCCGTGTCTTGTGTCACCGGGTCTATAGGGCGGGAAAAAGCTGACCAGGCAGAACCAAAAACCGAATGTGCATGACACACTGCGGTAATTTCCGGGTAAGCTCGATGGATCGCTGCGTGCAGCAAGACACCGACAGGATTAACGGGTTTCGACCCTTTGATGAGTTGACCCAAATGGTCAACTAAAACGATATCTGACACCCGCATGCGGTTGAAGGATATGCCAATTGGGTTAGCCCAAAAGTGCTCAGGGTTCTCCGGGTCGCGAACGGTAATATGGCCCAGCAGCCCCTGCGAAAAACCAGCCTTGCCAAATACGCGGCAAGCGCCAGCGAGACGTTCGATACGATGTTGGCGTTCATCATCGAGATTATCGAATACCGGCGGTGTTCGCGTAATAAAGCCTTTTGCTGCTGGAGTTGCGTTCTCTTCTGCCATGACTCAATCCTTAATGTCCAGGTTAGAACAAGCTGTCTTCGATGGGTGTGAGAATAGCAAGGATAAACCACTTTTTTGGATATACGGCCGGGTAGCTCAGCACATACTTGCGGCTGATCGTGGTTGCCGATATCAGTTCGGTTCAATAGGCAAACTGATCGACGCGGCATGCCGCCTGGCTTAAGCCTTTACCACGAATGAATTTAGGATCGAGCCAACGCTTAACGGCCTCAATTTCCCATTTTGAGCACAATCGTTCTACCGGCACCTGTGAAAGTGCCAGCCAGATACCCCTATAACCCACCGGGAAACCATTATCATTGAAGGTATAGCCATAAACACGGCAAAGGCCGTCGTCTTCCGGATAATCACCGATATAGGACAACCACGGGGTTTCTATCCGAACCTGCTCGCGCAGGTATTGCTGGCAAGGCGCGATGAAGTTACCCAGGTCCCAATCCGGGATCGCTCGTTCAAACTCGATCTCCCCACCTGGCAATTGCAAGCCATCTTTTGTCTCAAGAAAAAACACTTCTGTTTCCTCGCGCTCACGCACCAGTACTGCTCTGGTGGTGGCTATCTCTCGATCACTATGGACAGCGATCAGCTTTCGACCTTCTTCGCTGAGCGCATTCGCGACATCGTCGTGAAACAAATAATAACCAGTGGCGGGAGGATAGGCCGCTGCCGCGTATTTATTGAACAGACCGACGCGATGACGACTCGAATGGTTGGCGTTTGCGCGGTGCCAAAGATGCATGTTCATTAACAACAAGTCACCCCGCTGTAAGCCTGGGTCAATGAATTCATGATCGCCCGGCTTAATCGCCGGTTCAACTTCCAGGCAGGGTGTTTCCCCTGAATGCACCCTTTCGGTCCGATGTGAACCGGGTGCGACATAAAGTGGACCTGTTGCTTCGTCAAAATCACAAAAAGGAACGATAGTGAACAGCCAGTGCATCGAACTGCCCACCGGACGCCAGCGTTTATAATCGTGATGCGCGGGCAAGCCAGCACCGTCAGGAGTGCGGTCATAAATCACATAGGCGGTTAGCACTGGATCGTCTGACAGTAGGTCACGTGCTGAGCTGACGATGGTCTCATGCTCGATTACGAACGCCAGATCCGGATCGCGAGCGGATTGCGTTGCCAAAGTATAACGGCCGGGGCTTGGGTATACCGGTGCATTGGGATCGAGGGTGCCATCCAGCGGTGGGTTATTTGCAACGCCTTGCTCAAGGCGTTGAATATCCATCTCATCAATCGCCCCTTTGAGAATCAAATATCCCTGGCTATTAAACTGTTCGATTTGCGATTTACTTAGCATAGTGGTCACTTTATAGCGCTGATAGTAAATATTCTAATCGACGTCATTCCTCTACAAATGACTTTCCACCTGCACTTAATACTTTTTGGCCAATAATGCACTGCTTATACTCAAAAACAGGCATGGCAGAGAGCTGAGTATAGTGCCAGCACAATGGGTAAATGCCGGCACCAGCCTCTGATTCACCCAGGATGATGAGCGCTACCAATTCGACCCTTATGGGCGATGAGCGCTCGCGTGTGTTAAGAAGGTGAACGATAGATAGGGTCTTCTGATGGCTAGTTACAAAACCGCACCATCTCCATCGTCCCGGATGCCAGACGGCATCCCCTATATTATCGTCAACGATATAGCCGAACGATTTAGCTTCTATGGTATGAAGGCCATTCTCGTTGTCTTCATGACACAGTATCTGATGTCGACTGATGGGCAATTGGCGACCATGTCGCGCGCAGACGCCACCTCTTACTTCCACCTGTTTGTGTCTACGACGTATTTTTTACCCATTATCGGCGCTGTCATCGCGGACGCATACTGGGGTAAGTATCGAACTGTTATTCTGCTATCGGTGGTCTACTGTGCCGGGCATTTTGCCCTATTCCTTGATGACACCAGAGTGGGGTTGTTTCTCGGTCTAACATTCATAGCCATTGGATCAGGTGGCATTAAGCCGAGTGTTGCCTCCAACGTAGGTGATCAGTTTGGCCGGTCCAACGAACATTTATTGTCGAGGGCTTTCTCGTGGTACTACCTCGGCATCAATATAGGATCCTCCCTGTCTTCGCTGCTCATACCCTGGTTGCTCAAGGCCTATGGGCCCGCTGTTGCCTTTGGCGTACCGGGTCTATTTATGCTCGCGGCAACAGTGACGTTTTGGATGGGGCGTCATCATTTCGTACACCTGCCGCCTGCGGGAAAGTCTTACCTAAAGGATGTCTTTGGCAGCGATGGCAAGCGCGTCGCAAGTCGGTTGCTGGTGATCTATCTATTGGTAGCAGCCTTCTGGTCTCTGTTTGATCAAATGGGCAGTACCTGGGTTCTTCAGGCAATGCAGATGGATAGAACGATATTGGGATACGAATTGTTACCCGCTCAAATTCAGGCGATGAATCCATTTTTGATCATCATTTTGATTCCAATCTTTTCCTATTACGTTTATCCGCTGATGAATCGGTATTTTGATGTCACCTCTAGTCGCAAGATGTGTATGGGGATGTTTCTGGCGGCGTCGCCGTTTTTGGTCACTGCCTGGTGTGAATCGCAGATACAACTCGGCAATACGCCGCACATCAGTTGGCAACTGCTGGCGTATTTTTTGATGACCCTGGCTGAGGTATTGTTAGTGATTACCTGCATGGAATTTTCGTATACACAAGCGCCCAAGAGAATGAAGTCTTTAGTGATGGCCTTGTTCTACCTTTCCATTTCGGCGGGTAATTTATTCACGGCATTGGTCAATCAAGTAATTCAAAACCCTGACGGCACAACAAAGCTCGTCGGCGCAAGCTATCACCTGTTCTTTGCCGGGTTCATGGGTATTGTCGCCTTGATATTCGCCATTTACATGCGGTTCTATCAGGAACAACACATCATTCAGGAAGAATCAAAACAATGATTTCCTCTTGTGTTCCGGGCGCGACTTATTGTTTACTCGTCTGGGGCAAGGCAACCGTGATTGAACACCAATTGCCTGAAGGTCTGGATCATTGTTCTTCTGACGAGAGATGCCACTTACTTGACTAAGGACTGCTGGAATGTCGCAACCGGGGTCGTACAGCTGTTCTAGACCCATTGGAACAACAATAGGACAGTTCATATGCAAATTGGAAAAATTCTCAGCCTCTTAATCTTAAGCTCACTTTCGCCGCTGGTGTCAGCTGAAAATCAAACAGACCATCCCCAGAAACTTGCACTGGCAGGTTTCCAGTCAGGGATTTATCAAACGGACAAGCTGTTTATCGCAGGCCAACCACTATCAAACGTTGCGATTAAGGAACTAAAACGCCTGGGGCTAACAACCATCGTCAATATCCGAACAACACCAGAAGTTACCAACCGAAAATTAACCCCGTTTGATGAATCCGCGTTGAGTGCAGCGCTTGGGTTAGAGTATGTTCACCTGCCCTCGGGCGGTAAAGACACACCGTACGACCCCGCAACCGTCACGGCATTTGCAGCGGTTATGGATGCAGCTGACGGCAAGGTGCTATTACATTGTGCCAGTGGACGCCGGGCCGCGCATCTGTGGGTCGCCTATCTGGTCAATTATCAGGATGTGCCGTTAGCCACGGCGATTGATCTGGGGCGAGGGGCTAACTTCGGATCGGTACCACTGGAAGGGTATCTCAAAGGATCGATCGACCATCTGCTAATCAACTGATAAAGGTGCGTTACAGGTAAGTTAATACCAGGCAAACCACTCTGAGTAATAATTCTTCACCGCGACGCCGGGAAGCCTTCGCTGAGACTCGCCGAATTAATGTTATCCAATGGGTAAATAGGTCGTCGAACATTTTCGAAGGTCAACTGACTATAGTCCGAGGTGCATACCCCACAACCCGCACATTCGATAATGGACTTCGCAATGGGCATGAACACTGCCCGATAATGAATCCGGCTTTTCAACATTACGAATCGCTTTTTTAACGGATCTATACCAAGGCTGGTAAAACATCCCAGGTCATAGGGCTCTACATGCCTGCTGATGACAATAATTTCAACCCGGCCGGTATCCAGGACAACAGTGGTGCCCATATTCACCCGACTACCCGTTGCCATTGGCCCGGTGATGGTGAACTTGCCGTCTGATATCAGGCGCACAGTACCGGTGACCGTCAGCGGCTCACTTTGTTGCTCCAGCGCGTCCATCTGGAATCTGGCGCCAATGGTGACAGTCACCTCTTGACCAACACCGACATCAGCCATCTGCTGGACTGCAGCAGGATCGAATATGCCAAATGCCACGACATCCTCCAGCTCCTGAGCCAGGATTTCCCGCAACACCTCGGTGGTATCCATCGTGCCCCCAGAGGCTGTGTTGTCGTAATGATCCAACAAAATAACCGGGCCTGAGCCAGACGCATCAGCCGCAGCATTAGCTGACCCAACGGATTCAAAGAGGGGCTTTATCTGGTAAACAAATGATTCTCTTTCCTTCCACGCCATTTCGAGCAATTCGTCTCGAAGGGCAGCTGCTTCTTCCACATCATTATCAGTAACGACAACGACACTCAGTCCTGCGTTGTAAATATCCGCGTGAGGGAAACCCGTGAACAGCGACACAGCCAGCGCACCGGATGCTTCCATTTCCATGACCCTTTCCTGAAGTGCCTTGTTTGGAAAATCATCGGTACCCTGACGCATCACATGCGGCAGCATTGGGCAGTTACCCCACACCATCCTGGGTTCAACCTCACCGTTCAAAGAACGAATGAATATTTGTGCGGCTCGCTCACCGGTTCCGTACATGTCGATATGAGGATAGGTATGATAACCAGCGATGACCGTTGCATTTGAAACCATGGCTGGATAAAGATTTGCATGCATATCAAGTCCAACGCCGATGGGAACATCGGGGTAGGCTTCACGTAAACGGACCAATAATGAACCTTCACCATCCTCGCGGGTATCTGTGACCATTGCGCCGTGCAAATCGAGCAACAAGCCATCACAACCCTCGGCCGCCTCAACAATACAATCTGTGATGTATTGGTAGGCAGTATCTGAAACACGACCCGACGGGGGAGCCCCTGCAGCAATCGGCGTGATAATCTCCACACCGGCCTCCTCCGCAACGGCTATCATTCCTGCCATGGTAGAACCGCGACCTAATGTTGCCTGATAGGCAGCCTGATCCCTGGGTGGCAACTTACCGCTACCGAATCGCTCCAGTTCCGTGGGTACGGGCGAGAAGGTATTGGTCTCGTGACTCATCATCGCGATCAGTAGTTTCACAATGTGCATTCCTTGTAATAATTCATCGTGCCCTCACGTATTCCCATCACCGCTTCACTACCGTGTATTTACGAGCAAAGCAGCCATGGATGGTTGTAATCAATTGTTAATGTCGCGCGTGTACGTCAGCCGGGCATAACAAACTCATCAGCAAACACAAGGGCTCCATCTGTATTGTCCGTGCGATGATGGATGATTTCCTGGTACTCCGGTGAGTCATACTAGGTACGTATCGCGTCTTTTGATGGAAATTTGAGCACAACAGTTACAAGCCCGGGATTCCCTTCAACCGCTTCACTGCCAGGGCCGGCAACCAATATCTCACCACCATAGGCGATGATAGTTGGACCGACAGTTGAAATGTAGCGTTGATAGCCTTCCTCATTGGTGATGTCGTAGTTTGCTACTAAATATCCAGCCATACTCCTCTCCTTTTTGGGTATTGTCACACTGCAGGATAGCTGATTTTACTACTTTCAGGTGATGTCTCATTACAGCGCTTTCATCTTGCCGTTGGTTAATCACAGAGTCGGCTCCGCCAACCTTAAGGATCTGCAGAGTTGATACTTCGGGGATTCACTGGGCGCGATAGCGGCATTGATATCTCTTCTGTGAGAATAGACGGACTAGCGACGTTTTGTCAGGAGTTGCCAAGTATATTCTCAGCCGGAAATGTCCTTTTAATCGCACGTTCTGCGAGATATTTCTGAAAGTGGAAAACGGTGGTTATTCTTCCTAACCGCTAACCGCTAACCGCTAACCGCTA
>Ga0206678_10000955_pt1 | contig 18539 bp, 15 predicted proteins | sample M180m12015metaG_FD_155453 | JGI IMG/M metagenome (GOLD analysis project Ga0206678, IMG submission 155453) | Ammonia-oxidizing marine archaeal communities from Monterey Bay, California, United States - M1 80m 12015 | ecosystem: Environmental > Aquatic > Marine > Intertidal zone | place: USA... | reverse complement strand
TTTTGGGAGGGTTAGAAAGACAGCAACAGGCGTAGAAATCATTCACCCTGAATACCAAATTATTGACCCAGATAATATTCCACCTTTAGCTTCAACATTGACCCCAATATATCCATCAACAAAAGGCCTATCACAAGGCAAATTAAGAAGCATGATTAAACTAGCATTGGATTCTCAGTTACACTCAGTTGAAGAATTATTACCTAAAGAAATAGCTGATTTGCTTCATGTGATGCCCTTAAGAGAGTCCCTTGAAGCGATCCATAGTCCGCCAAAAACAGAACAAGAAGAAGGCTTTTCACCTGCAAAACTAAGACTTGTAACAGAAGAGCTTATTGCCAACCAACTAGCGTTAAAAAGAATAAAAAGAACAACACAATTAAATAAAGCCATTGCTTTAAAAAACACAAAAGAAAAAAACAACCTAACAAGGCAACTGCCGTTCACTTTAACTAACTCACAAGAAAGAGTTGTTAGAGAGATAAAAGAGGATCTTATGTTGCCAAGGCCAATGATGAGGCTACTCCAAGGCGATGTTGGCTCAGGGAAAACAGTAGTAGCGGCACTCGCTATTGCTATAGCAGCAGGCAGCAGCGCACAGGCTGCCTTTATGGCACCCACCGAGCTTCTTGCCGAACAACATTACAATAATCTTAAGGTTTGGTTTGATCCATTGGGTATTGAAGTGGTTTTACTTAAAAGTAAGTTGCCCGCAAAAGAAAAAAAACAAATTCTTGGCTCTATTGAAGACGGTACATCTAGCATTATTATCGGCACCCATGCCTTATTTCAGGGGGCGGTTAATTATAATAATTTAGCGTTAGTGGTGGTGGATGAGCAACATCGATTTGGGGTTGACCAACGCCTAAGTTTAATGAACAAATCAACCTCAGACTCTGTTCCTCACCAACTTATTATGACAGCAACGCCAATCCCAAGAACGCTTGCCATGACAGCGTATGGAGATTTAGATTCTTCTGTAATAAATGAACTACCCAAAGGTAGAGGGACTATTGAAACTGTCGTAGTTTCAGAGGAAAAGAGAGAGGGCGTGATATTGAGGGTTATGGATGAAATTAAAAAAAATAGACAAATATATTGGGTATGCCCTTTAATTGAGGAATCTGAAGAATTAAATTTTGAGGCTGTTGAGACAACCCATAAAAACCTTAAATCAAAACTCAAAAGTTGTAGTATCGGGCTTGTTCATGGGAAGTTAGACTCGTTGAAAAAAACCAAAGCCATGCTTGATTTTAAAAAGGGAAAACAAGATGTTTTGGTTGCAACAACGGTGATTGAGGTGGGTGTTGATGTTGCTAATGCCAGCATTATGGTTATTGAAAACTCAGAACGTTTAGGTCTTTCTCAATTACATCAACTAAGAGGACGGGTTGGTAGAGGAGAACATAAGAGTATATGCATTTTAATTTATAAAAAACCCTTATCATCTATGGCAAAAATGAGATTAAGCGCTATTCGAGAAAGCAATGATGGTTTTTATATTTCTGAAAAAGATCTTGAGCTTAGAGGACCTGGGGAACTTCTTGGAACAAAGCAAAAGGGAATTATTGGGCTGAAAATTGCTGATATTGCAAGAGACGCTCACTTGCTTCCAAAAATCAATAAACTGTGTGCAGATTTCGAGGAAAACTACCCCAAACAAGCTGAAAAACTGATACACCGATGGGTAGGCAATCAAATCGAGTATCGAAAAGTTTAAAATATAGCTAGACTAGCCTTTTTATATAGCAACTTATGCCAAATATATTTAATCTTATAAAGAGCGGACCTAATAGCAATAACTGGACGAATATTGAGGTTATTGCTGAACAGCATGTTGTTTCTTCAGCCTTAAAGTCTTGGCTCACAGAAACATCGCTTTTGACAAACAAACTCAGAAACAATATTGATAATTATCAGTTTGAAGTCCTCCAAGAGTATTTTGATGAAGATGAGAAAGATAGCAGCAAAAAAATCTTTGTAAGAGAGATCGCTATGTTATCAAACAATAGACCATACATACTTGGGCAAACTAAAACACCAGAAAAAACCCTCAGCGAGCACCCTTGGATTAATACATTAGGAGAAAACACATTAGGAGAGGCCTTAAAAAATGTCGGCGAAGCTGTAAGAAGTGATTTTTCTTATAATTGTTTTTATATTGAAAAAACTGAACTAGAAAACATAGGAATCCAAGAAATAAAACAGACATTAATTTGGGCAAGACGATCCACATTCAGTCTAGGAAATAACAACTTATCAACGGTTGAATTATTTTTGCCAGGAATAGAATGTCTGAGCAATTAAGAGGTTCACCAAAGGCACTGTCTTTTATAAAGCTTATACGAGCTGACCGCCCTATAGGGTATTTGCTTTTATTGTGGCCTACTTTATGGAGTTTGTGGCTAGCAGGTGATGGCCAACCGAAACCATTTCTTATTATGATTTTTACCATGGGTGTTTTTGTCATGCGTTCGGCTGGATGTGTCATCAATGATATTTTTGATAAAGATCTAGACAGCTTTGTAGAGCGGACCAAAAATAGGCCTTTAGTGATTAAATCTGTTTCTAAAAAAGAGGCTTGGAGCATCTTTTTTTTACTTATTTTGTTGGCCTTTATTTTGGTTATTCAGTTAAACCAAGAGGTTTTGTTGTATGCAGTCATTGGATTGAGCCTAACAATAATTTACCCACTGTTTAAAAGGTTTTTTGCTGCTCCACAAATGGTTCTTGGTATTACTTTTAGTTGGTGCATCCCTATGGCTTATGTAGCCTCCGAAAAAACATTTGATTCGGTTTTTTATCTTATCTGGATAGGCACAATATTGTGGATAATTGCCTACGATACCTTCTATGCGATGGCAGACAAAATAGACGATGAAAAAGTTGGCATTCTTTCAACTGCTCGACTTTTCGGAAAGCATGACAAACTAATTACCGCAATAATGCAGAGCATAGTGGTTTTTTTGTTTTCTTATGCGGGTGTTCTAGCCAATATGAGCCTTTCTTATTTTCTATGTATGACCATTGTTGCTTGCTTGTTTTTTTATCAACAAATATTAATTAAAAACAGAGAGCCAAGCGCCTGTTTCAAAGCCTTTCTGATAAATAACCATGTGGGCGGAGTCATCTTTATGGGCATTTTATCCCAACAACTTTTTTAGTCTAAATACCTGAGCAATATACTTTCTATTTTTTATCTTATTTTGATTGCCTTTCAGAATTGAATTCTTTAGTTTTTTTTATCATAATGCACACGTCTAATTAATCATTTGTGAGGGATTTGATGGCTTTTGTAATCGTTACGACAATCATTGTCATTGGTACTGTTTTATGGAATTTCATAACCCCTTGGTGGTTTACACCATTGGCCTCCAATTGGGGAGCGCTTGACCAAACCATTATAATTTCTCTTTGGGTTACAGGGGTAGCTTTTGTTTTGGTCTCTGGTTTTATTCTTTATTGTGTTGTTAAGTTTAGATATAAAGAAGGGCATAAGTCTGAGTATGAGCCTGAAAACACTAAGCTTGAAGTTATATTGACGGCCATCACAACAGTAGGCGTTATTATTTTATTAGCCCCAGGCTTGATTGCCTGGAATGACTATGTGAATCTACCAGAAGATGCTATGGAGGTTGAAGGGGTGGGTCAGCAATGGGTATGGACGTATCGCTTTCCAGGAGAAGATGGCGTCTATGGAAACACCAATGGAAGGCTGTTTAGCTCAAAAAATACTTTTGGCTTGGATCCAAATGATCCTAATTCACAAGACGATATTTTAGTTCGGTCAAACCACTTACACTTGCCTATTGATGAACCTGTGGTTTTTCAACTTAGATCTAAAGATGTATTGCATGATTTTTATATTCCACAATTTAGAGCAAAAATGGATTTGGTCCCAGGACAACAAACCAACCTTTGGTTTACACCAACTGTACTGGGAACCTATGAGGTTGCTTGTGCTGAATATTGTGGCACCGGCCATTTCGCAATGCGTGGCATTATAACCGTTGATACGATGAATGATTTTCAGAGTTGGCTTACAGAGCAACCCACTTTTTTTGACACCATGAATGAAGGCACTAAAGGCCAAGGCAAACAAATTGCCCAAACGCTTGGGTGCGTTGCTTGCCATAGTGATAATGGGAAAAATGGCATAGGCCCAACATGGAAGAATAGTTTTGGCTCTCAACGGATGCTGACTTCCGGAGAAACAGTCATTGTTGATGCCGAATACATTAAAGAATCAATTGTTAATCCGAATGAAAAAACTGCTCAAGGGTATGCGCCAGTGATGCCTGCTTATAAAATGTCAGACGATGAGTTGGACGCGATAGTAGAATACATAGAAACTCTCTCAGAATAAATTTTGATTGAGATGCTTAAGAAGAAAGGAGTATAAATAAAATGGAACAAAGTTCAGCATACGAAGGACAACCATTACATGAGCCCAAGGGCTGGTGGGGACGTTATGTTTTCTCACAAGATCACAAAGTTATAGGATTGCAATATACTTGCATTGCTTTGGCCATTGGCCTTACTGGAATGTTTCTATCTTTATTGATGAGAATGCAGTTGGGTTTTCCAGGATTGTTTGAATCTATTGATGCAGGCAGTTATTACCAAGACGTCACTATGCATGGAATGATTATGGTGATTTACCTACTTACAGCCTTATTTTTAGGCGGGTTTGGTAACTACTTAATACCACTAATGTTGGGCTCTAGAGACATGGCATTTCCATTTGTAAATATGCTTAGTTTTTGGTTTTATTTACTCTCTGTTTTAATTTTGGTGTCTAGCTTTTTTGTTGAAAGTGGCCCCACAGGTGCAGGCTGGACACTCTATCCACCACAGTCAATTTTAGAGGGAACACCAGGAGCTGATGGCGCGGGCATCATTCTTATGTTGGCATCACTCGCAGTTTTTATTATTGCGTTCACTATGGGCGGCTTGAATTACATCACTACAGTGCTTCAATCAAGAACCCGAGGCATGACTTTGATGAGAATGCCCTTGATTATATGGTGTATTTTTCTAGCGACTTTTTTAGGACTGCTTGCTTTCCCAGCTCTTTTGGTTGGAGCAATCATGCTTATTTTTGATCGTGTTTTAGAGACCAGTTTCTTCATGCCTGAAATCTTCAAAGGCGGAGAAGTTTTGGATTATGGTGGCGGAAGTCCAGTCTTATTTCAGCATTTATTTTGGTTCTTTGGACATCCTGAAGTGTATATTATTGCCTTGCCAGCATTTGGTATTATTTCTGAGTTAATCAGTTGCCACGCTAGAAAAAATATTTTTGGCTACAACATGATGGTTTGGGCATTAATCGCTATTGCTGGAATTGCATTTATTGTTTGGGCCCATCACATGTATGTTGCTGGAATGAACCCTTATTTAGGTTTCTTTTTTGCCACAACAACGCTGATTATTGCTATACCAACAGCCATTAAGGTTTATAACTGGGTCATTACACTGTGGAATGCGAATATCAGAATGACTGTTCCCATGCTGTATTGTTTAGCTTTTTTAATCACATTTTTGATTGGCGGACTAACGGGTTTATTTTTAGGCAATGTCGCAGTAGACGTTCCCCTTTCTGATACGTATTTTGTTGTAGGCCATTTTCATATGGTGATGGCAGTCTCTCCAGTCTTAGCTTTGTATGGCGGCCTTTATCATTGGTATCCCTCCGTTACTGGAAGAATGCTCGATGACCGCTTGGGCAAAATACATTTTTGGATAACTTTTATTGGGACTTATTTGATTTATTTCCCAATGCATTATATCGGCTTTCTAGGTGTGCCTAGGCGTTACTATTCAAACGATCAATATGATTTTATTCCCCAATCCGTTAATGATCTCAACCAATTCATTACGATTTGTGCATTGATCGTAGGCGCAGCTCAATTTATCTTGTTGTACAACTTTGTAGTTAGTATTTATAAAGGAAAGAAAGCAGGCAGCAACCCATGGGGCGCATGCACATTAGAATGGCAAGCTCTTGAGTCACCTCCAGGGCATGGAAACTGGGACGTACAGTTACCGGTTGTTCATCGTTGGCCTTACGATTACGGTCTACCTGGCGCAACTGCTGACTTTATTCCACAGAATGTAGCGGACGAGGATATTACTTAATAATTATGACTGAAGTTATTAACAACGAAAAAGAAAAGTTTATGGGGTTAACCCATGCACAGGTCTTTATGTATTTGTTGATGACGGTGATTTCTATTTTGTTTTTATTTATTACCAATGCGTATCTTTTTAGAATGAATTTTGCAGATTGGCAGTCACTACCTATGCCTACATTGTTATGGTTTAATTCAGGCGCTTTAGTTTTAGCAAGTGTTGGAATGATATGGGCTAAACAAGGAGCTAAATCTGGAAGCCCAACAAATATCAAAATTGGTCTGACAGCAGCTGGGATTTTTGGCACTTTGTTTACTTTAGGGCAAATTACAGCATGGCAAGAGCTAAATGCCGTAGGGTACTTTCTCGCAAGCAACCCTGCAAATACATTCTTTTATTTAATTACAGCACTCCATGTTATGCATGTTTTGGGAGGCATGGTTGCTTGGCTAAGAGTAAGCTTTAAGGTTTTTCTAGGAAGTCAAAATACTGCAACAGAGCACACAATAGGTTTGTTGGGAATTTATTGGCATTACATGCTACTTGTCTGGGCGCTTTTGTTTTCTATTTTATTAACTACATAATCTAAGGACTTTTTTATGTCAAATAATCACGTATCACATGCAGACCTTGTACCTGATAATTTAAAAGGACTCGTTGCAGATTGGTCTTCAGACGTTCAAGCTTTTAAAGTTCGTTGGAGTAAAGCCATGATGTGGATATTCCTTGTCAGCGATACTTTTATTTTTGGCTCATTTTTATCTGCTTATATGGCGGTAAGACTCACGACAATAGAGCCATGGCCTAACACCAGTGAAGTTTTTGCACTCCATGTCGGTGGTTCAGACATCCCATTGTTGCTCATAGCAATCATGACCTTTATCTTAATCAGTAGTAGCGGAACCATGGCTATGGCTGTGACTTCAGGCTACAAGAAGCAACGCGTTAAAACAGGGGTATTAATTCTATTAACCGCCTTAGGCGGAGTTGGTTTTGTTGGCATGCAAATGTTTGAGTGGTCCAAGTTAATTTTTGAAGAAGGCATTCGACCATGGGGCAATGAATTTGGTGCCGATCAATTTGGCGGATTCTTTTTTATGATCACAGGATTTCATGGGTTGCATGTTTCCATTGGAGTGGTTTATTTAACTACAATAGCGGTTAGGGTTCTCCAAGGCCGTTATGATCGACTCGATGATTATCAAATTGTTGAGGTGGCAGGCCTTTATTGGCATTTTGTTGATTTGGTCTGGATCTTTATTTTCGCATTCTTTTATTTATGGTAGGAGTTAGCTATGTCACAAGAAGAAAAACCATTTAAACACCCCAGCTTCTATCCAGGAGACGCACCTGAGACCGAGCATCCTTTTAGTTTATATATCAGTGTTTGGATCCTTTTGTTTGTATTGAGCGGGTTTTCATATGGCGTTGATTATGCTGAGGTTGAAGGCTATCTTCGTTGGTTTTTGGTAACAATATTTGCCTTTTTGAAGGCAGGTCTTGTGGTGGGAGTCTTTATGCATATGGCTTGGGAACGCATGGCATTTTTATATGCAATCTGCTTGCCCCCTTTATTTTTACTGGCACTGGTAGGAATTTTATCCGTTGAGGGCGCATGGGTGTATTATGTTCGAAGTCTCTTTATGACATTAACGGGTTAATTAGCACTTAAAACCATGCCATTCTAGCGGATGCCATACAATAAAAAAATAACACTCTTTGCTATTCTTTTGGCATTTGTTGTCATTGTCTTTGGGGCTTATGTTCGATTGACTGACGCAGGGCTTGGTTGCCCTGACTGGCCAGGGTGTTATGGCTTCTTTGGTGTTCCAGAATCAAGCGAGTCACTCTCTGAAGTAGAAAAAACTTTTCCAGGACAAGTTGTTGAGGCAGGTAAAGCTTGGCGTGAAATGATCCATCGTTATATAGCAAGCACCCTTGGGTTTTTGATAATGGTTTTGTTTGGCCTATCTCTTTTACAAAGAAAAAAACACAGCGAGCACACCTCAATTCGCCTTCCATTCTATCTGTTAATGTTGGTTGCATTCCAGGGTTTGCTTGGCATGTGGACCGTAACTTTAAAAGTACACCCAGTGATTGTGTCAGCACATCTTATTGGCGGGTTGAGCACGTTATCGCTTTTGTTTTATTATTATAAAAAGCTAAACACAGTCAATGCAGTAATAGAAAGACTCAATGGGTTTGTTGTTTTAGGTTTTTGTTTCTTAATTATTCAGATCCTTTTAGGGGGGTGGACCAGCACCAATTATGCCGCATTAGGCTGTCCAGATTTACCTTTTTGTTATGGGCAAATGTGGCCGGATAATATGGATTTCAAAACAGGGTTTTTAAGTTGGCAACCTTTTGGTGAAAACTATGAAGGTGGGTTGCTTTCTCCGCCTGCAAGGACCGCGATACACTTCACCCATCGATTGGGAGCTGTGGTCGCATTCTTTTTTCTTGGAGGCATTGGTTTAAAATACTTAAAAGACAATCATCAAGCAGTCAAATCTGCGGCAAAATACTTTTTAGCAGCACTTATTATTCAACTAACAATAGGTGTGGTTATGGTTTGGACTAGTATTAACCTTTCTCTTGCGACAGCACACAATGCTCTTGCTGCAATCTTATTGTTATCATTTATCAATCTTCTATACTCAATTAAATATAGACAATAAAACCTCTGATATGGAAGGCGAGCAAATACTAGGACAGTTAAATGATCCTCAAAAAGAAGCAGTAACCAGCGGTAAGCAACCCATCTTGGTTGTGGCAGGAGCGGGCAGCGGCAAGACCAGGGTGTTGGTCCATAAAATTGCCTGGTTGATTGGTGTTGAGTCTGTTTCACCGCATAGCATTTTAGCGGTTACTTTTACCAATAAAGCTGCCAATGAGATGAATAATAGAATCAAGGGCATGCTGAATGTGGATACTAGAGGGATGTGGGTTGGAACCTTTCATGGGTTGGCCCATAGGTTTTTAAGACTGCATTGGAAAGAGGCAGGGTTGCAGCAAAACTTTCAAATCCTAGACTCCGATGACCAACATCGACAAATTAAGCGATTAATTAAAAGCATGTCACTAGATGAGGTGTATTACCCCCCTAAAGAAATACAGTGGTATATCAACACACAAAAAGACCAAGGGGTTCGAGCAAATCAATCCAAAATAGATCCATCTAGAAAGGACTTTACTGAGATATATAAAGCTTATGAAAACGTTTGCGAACAGTCTGGTCTAGTAGATTTTGGAGAGCTTTTATTGCGTTGCTTTGAAACACTAGAGAATAAAAAAGAAATTCTTGATCATTACCAATCAAGATTTCGTCACATCTTGGTGGATGAGTTCCAAGATACCAATGAGATTCAGTATCAATGGATTAAACTGCTGTCTGGAAACGAAGCATCCACATTCGTTGTGGGCGATGACGATCAATCAATCTATAAGTGGAGGGGAGCCAATTCTGCAAACATGGCTCGTTTTCAAAGAGACTATCAAGGCAGCCGCCTGATTAAACTCGAACAAAACTACCGGTCGACAAAAACTATTTTGGATGCAGCAAATGCCGTCATTGAGAACAACGATGATCGAATGGAGAAAAAACTATGGACGGAGGCGGAAGACGGCCCATTAATTAAACTTCATGGCAATTATGATGAGTATGAAGAATCTCGCAATATAATAGAAACCGTCTTAGCTAGAAGTAAAAAGATAGCGTTGGATGACATCGCTATACTTTACCGCTCCAATGCACAATCTAGGGTGATTGAGGAAGCTTTATTACAACACAGCATTCCATATAGGGTTTATGGAGGTTTTAGATTTTTTGACCGGGCTGAAGTTAAAGATGTCTTGGCTTATCTAAGAATAGTGGTTAACAATAATGACAACATTGCTTTTGAGAGGGCTGCCAATATGCCACCCAAGGGAATTGGCGCAAAGACTATGGGAGATATGAGGGAGTTCTCTAAAAAAGAAAATATCTCAATGTTTGCTGCTGCTTCTCAAATGATCCAACACTCATTGTTGAGTTCAAGGGCACAAAAATCAGTAATGGAATACTTGCATCAAATAAAAAACATAGAGGAATCCATTAAAGACCAAGACCTGTCTAAACAATTTGAAAAGTGCATTGAATTATCGGGGCTTATTGGCTATCTAAAAAAGAAAAAAACAGAGAAATCAGAAACAAAAATGGACAATATTTCTGAGTTAATCAATGCAGCTTATGGATACCGACCACTTCTGGAAGAAGAGGAAGTGACCCCACTTGAATCCTTTTTATCACATGCCGCACTTGAGTCCACTGACAACCAAGCATCTGAGTTTCAAGAGTGCGTGCAACTGATGACCATGCATTCTGCAAAAGGCCTGGAGTTTAATATGGTGTTTATTGCCGGCATGGAGGATGGTCTCTTTCCACACCAGCGTTCGCAACTAGATCCTGGAGGTTTGCAGGAAGAAAGAAGGCTTTGTTATGTCGCCATCACCCGCTCAATGGAAAAACTTTATATCAGTTATGCAGGACAACGAATGTTGCATGGTCAAACCAATTACAGCCAACCTTCAAGGTTTCTAATGGAAATTCCAGAGGCGTTAATAGACGATACATCTAACAATGGAGTGGCTGCATCCAGGCCTTATTTAAAACCCCAAGTAAAACAAAAAAATAAATCAGGCATGAGGCTTGGGCAGCGTGTTTCACATTCAAAGTTTGGCGAAGGCGTGGTTTTAGCAATAGAAGGCGATGGGGATAACGCAAGAGCTCAAATTAATTTTGAATACGAGGGTATAAAATGGTTGGTTTTGGGATACGCAAAACTAAAATTGATGTAAAATAGGAACTATATATAGCCATGAATATTCTAATATTAGGTGCAGGACAAGTTGGTTCAACAACCGCGAAACAACTTGCAAAAGAAGAAGACAATGAAATAACCATTGTCGATACCGATCTGGAAAAATTAAATAAACTATCCAACACAACAGATCTAAGAGTAGTTGAAGGAAACGCGTCGTATCCTAACATCTTAAAGGCAGCAGGTGCTGATACTGCTGATATGCTGATAGCACTCACCAGCAGTGATGAGGTCAATATGATTGCCTGCCAAATAGCTTCAACTCTTTTCAATACCCAAACAAAAATAGCTAGGATTAGGGCATCAGAGTATTCAGATAATGAGGATTTATTTTCAGAGTCCGAAATTCCAGTGGATCATTACATCAATCCAGAAGAACTAATTACCAGCTATATAGCGGAATTAATTCAACATCCTGGCGCATTTCAAGTGCTTGATTTTGCTGAAGGAAGGTTAAGAATGGTGGGAGTAAAAACAAAGCAACAAGGATTTCTTGTTGGCAACCCAATTCGAGCACTTCATGAACACTTGGGAAATGAGAAGGTTCGGATTTCAGCCATTTATCGCGATGGAGACATTATTAATATTGATGGAAACACCACTGTCCAAGAAAAAGATGAAGTTTATTTCATAGCTTCACCGGATGATATTGATGATTTAATTATAGAGTTTAACCAGGATCATGAGAGGGTAAGAAGCGTGATGATAGCGGGGGGCGGCAAAATAGGTCTAAAATTAGCGGCTCGTCTAGAAAGAAGCAATCAAGTCAAACTAATTGAAAAATCTGTTGAGAGAGCGAAAGAACTAGCTGAGCAGCTTGAAAAGACAATCGTTCTCAAAGGGGATGCAGCGGATGACGTTTTGCTTACTGAAGAAAATATTAACAACACCGATGTTTTTGTTGCGGTTACAAACTCAGAAGAGGCCAACCTATTGTCATCGATGGTCGCTAAAAAACTAGGAACAAAAAAAGTGTTTGCTTTGATTAATAAGACTTCTTATTCTGGACTCGCTGAAGCAGAAACCATTGATGTTACTTTTTCTGCTGAAGAAATTACCATTAGCTCTCTTTTGTCCCATGTTCGGAAAGGCGATGTGGTGAAAGTACACACCCTTAAAAGGGGCAATGCAGAAGCATTGGAGGCCATTGCTCATGATAGTGAGAATTCAAAAGTCGTTGGCAAGTCAATTGAGAAGATAGTTTTACCGGAGGGTTCTTTTATTACTGCAGTTGTTTCCAGTCAAGGGGAGATAAGAGCGGTTCATCACACAACTATTATTCAACCTGACGATCATGTTATTGTATTTATTTCAAACAGAGGAGCTGTTGCAGAAATAGAAACTTTGTTTGAGTAGGCAATATTTATTTTTAACAATGATTAAAACATGACATTGAATAATTTAAAGTCAGTACAAAAACTATTAGGCACGCTGGTCATGTTTTTTAGTTTTTCGATGTTATTGCCTTTTATAGCGTCCCTCATAGATGGCGATGTTAATACTGCCTCATCTTTTCTCGCATCCTTTGTATTTACTTTAATTGCAGGTTGTCTTTTATGGTTTCCTAGCAGATCCGCACGAACAGACATACGCTTGCATGAAGGCTTTATTATTGTGGCGCTCTTTTGGATTACTCTAGCTCTTTTTGGCTCCATCCCATTCTTAATGCTGCCAGCAAGTTCCTTGACTATAACGGATGCTATTTTTGAATCAACCTCAGGCCTCACTACCACAGGCGCTACAGTAATGAGTAATTTAGATCTTTTACCCAAAGGACTGTTATTTTATAGGGCACAACTTCAATGGTTGGGCGGCTTGGGTATAGTGGTTCTCGCGGTTGCTATTATGCCATTACTGGGCGTTGGTGGTATGCGACTCTATAAAGCAGACAGTGCTTCTTCGCTCGGCGATGCTAAGTTAAATCCGAGACAAAAAGAAACTGCAAAATCTTTAGGAAAAATATACCTTGCCTTAACACTGACCTGTATTGTCTGTTTTTGGATTGCTGGCATGAGTTTTTTTGATGCGATATGCCACGGCTTAACAACGATAGCCATTGGTGGCTTTTCAACACACGATGCAAGCTTTGGCTTTTATCAAGGCGACCCACAAATTTTCTGGGTAGCATCTGTTTTTATGCTACTAGCCGGCGTTAACTTCTCTCTGCATTTTTTTGCTTGGAAGAATAAAACACTTTCAAAGTACCTGCTTGATTCAGAGTTTAAAGCTTATGCTTCTCTATTGTTAATTGTGGTTTTGTTTTCTGGACTGACTTTAATGTCAGGGGATAATCTTACTTCATTCTCAGAGTTATTTTTTCAAGTGATATCAATTGGAACCACTACTGGATACACAAGCTCGGGCTACTATCAGTGGCCAATCTTTATTCCATTTCTGTTACTAATGTTAAGTTTTGTTGGTGGTTGTGTTGGTTCCACAGCAGGCGGATTGAAAGTGACACGCTGTTTAATACTATTAAAGCAAGGCTTAAAAGAAGCAAAACAGTTGATTCACCCCAATGCTGAGATACCCGTTAAGATCAATAAACAAAGCGTTGATCAAAACATACTGGATTCAGTATGGGGATTTATTTCTGCCTATATTGCAGTCCTGGTGTGTTTTACATTAGCAATGTTAGCAACTGGTATGGACGAGATAACTTCTTTTTCAGCTGTTGCTGCCTCTTTAAACAATCTTGGACCAGGTTTGGGTGATGTGATGGTTAATTACCAAAGCCTTCTTGCCCTTCCTAAGTGGATCTGTATTGCTGCTATGGTTTTGGGCAGGCTCGAAATTTTTGCATTATTGATCTTATTCCATCCTTCTTTTTGGCAAGATTAATTTTTTTGTGACTTTTATTAATAAGTTTTTTGAGCTCCTAAGAACGACGAACCGCTTGATTGGTGTTGCAGCCAGTTATTTATTAATAGCGATGGTTTTAGTAACTTTTTTTATTGTGCTACTTCGTTATGGCTTTAGTCTTGGTTGGATTTGGCTTCAAGAATCAGTCACATGGATGCACGCAGCCGTTTTTCTTTTAGTGGCACCCTATGCTTTCTCTCAGGATGCACATGTTCGCGTTGATGTCTTTTATCGTCAGTGGAGCCAAAAAACTAAAAACAAAGTGAATTTGGTTGGCAGCCTATTATGCCTATGCCCCATTGCTTTGTTTTTAATAATGAGCAGCTTGGATTACGTAATCGCTTCTTGGGAAACCAAAGAAGCCTCAAAAGACGCTGGTGGATTAATCTATCCTTTTATTCCTCTGCTTAAATCATTTATTCCTGTAACCGGTTTTCTGCTTTTCTTTGAGGGGCTAGTTAGTGCAAAAGACTCTTGGGATAAAATAAACAATGATTGAGTCTGTTTTATTATTTTTTACAGCAATTGTTTTGCTTCTCGTTGGTTATCCTGTCGCTTTTACTTTAGCCGGCGTTGCTTTATTGTTTGCAGGTTTTGGTCTAATCACTGGCAACTTTGAATCCGGCTATTTAGCCGCTCTACCCAGCCGATTATATGGGATTATGACAAATGAAACCCTGATTGCAGTGCCTTTGTTTGTTTTTATGGGAATTGTTCTTGAGAGGGCAAAAATCGCTGAAGAATTATTGGAAACACTCAGTTCTTTATTTGGTCGTTATCGAGGCGGGCTTGCTTTGTCGGTTACTTTGGTTGGCATGCTTTTGGCCGCCAGTACAGGCATTGTAGGAGCAACAGTTGTAACCATGGGCTTGCTCGCATTGCCTTCGATGCTTAAAAGAGGGTACGCCCCTGAAATATCATCAGGAATCATTGCAGCATCTGGAACACTAGGTCAAATTATTCCTCCATCAATCGTCTTGGTTTTATTGGGCGATGTATTGTCTTCTTCTTATCAGCAAGCCCAGTTAAAAATGGGTATTTATTCTCCCGATACAGTTTCAGTGGGGGATTTATTTGTTGGAGCAATCATACCGGGTTTAATATTGGTGCTTCTTTATTCTATCTATATAGTGTGTGTTTCTTTTTTTAACCCCTCTAAAATGCCACCAGGCAACCCATCAAAAGAAAAAGGATTGGCACTATTCCAGAAACTCTTTTTTGTTCTATTACCACCTCTTTTTTTAATTTTGGCAGTTCTGGGATCTATCATTGGCGGGGTTGCAACAATCACTGAGGCAGCTGGCGTAGGAGCTGTAGGAGCTTTATTTTTAGCATTTATAAAAAAACAACTGAGCATTAAAGGTTTGCAAGAGGTTACTTTGGAAACAGCAAAACTCACAAGCATGGTTTTTCTGATTCTTATTGGCGCCTCAATATTCTCTCTTGTTTTTAGAGGGTACGAGGGCGACGAGCTTGTTCAATCATTTTTAACCTCCGTTCCAGGTGGCGTTGTGGGAATCTTAATAGTGGTAATGGTTGCTATGTTTTTTTTAGGGTTTGTTTTAGATTTTATAGAGATTACATTTGTTGTGGTCCCTATTGTGGCCCCAATAATCTTAGCATTTGGTATAGATCCAATATGGCTAGGGATCATGATAGCTGTTAATTTGCAAACTTCTTTTTTAACACCGCCCTTCGGGTTTGCTTTATTTTATTTAAGGGGAGTAGCGCCGAAAGAAGTGGCCACCTCTTCTATATATAAGGGAGCAATTCCTTTTGTTTGCATCCAGGTTTTGATGTTAATTTTATTGGCATTATTTCCAGAGTTGGTGACTTGGCTACCAGAACAAATATACGGCTAGCACCACTTAAAAACTACCTTGTACTAGGATTATTAGGTTGCGCACTTTTAGGATCATGGGTGAAAGGATATATTTGTTGTCTAAAATAACCACTAGGGAAGCTTTCGTTGATTAGTCCCATTTCATGAGGCCATTCATGATTTGGTAGATAATAGGTACCAAACAGCTTGTCAATAAATGGAAAATGTATTGCAAAGTTCTTGTTATGGGTTTTTGAGTCTTTACTGTGATGCCAATGATGGTATTGAGGGGTGACAAGACAATATTTTAAAAAACCAAATGAGATGCTTGTATTGGCATGAGCCATAACTGCTTGAACCGAAACAAACACAACATACACATAAAACACATCGGTAGCAAAACCTAGAATATACAAAGGAATATAAGAAATAGAGCGTGTAATAAAAATGTCTACTAAGTGCAATCTAGATCCTGATATCCAATCAACATATTTTATAGAGTGGTGTATGGAGTGAAACCTCCATAAGAAACTATTGCCGTGAAACAGCCGGTGTATCCAATATTGAAAAAGGTCAGCGACAAACATCGCAAGGAATAACTGAAGCATAAAAGGCAAGCTTGAGATAGAGTTTTGCAGCGCTTCTGTGCCAATGCCACTAAAAAAAAGCTCAGCAGGCTGTTTAACAGCAACTGCTGTGTATTGGATTAATAACTGTGCTTTAAATAGATATACTAAATCTGTTTTCCATTCTGGATGGAATTTTGTTTGTTCGGGTCGCTTTGGAAGAAATAACTCAATAGGGATAAACACTATAGAAAAAACTAATATTTCCAACAACATCCAATCTAAACTGATTGAAAAAAGACTTTGTTCAAACTCTTTAATCTCAATTCCAGCTCCCCCTAACAAGATAGCTAATGCTGAAATAAACATACCTAGTGAAGCCATTTTTATAGACTTGCTTAACAAAAAACTTAGCAATGCAAAAACAAAAGAGAAGACTAAACAAGCAAAAACCAACCAACGAAAAACCTCTAAGGGGTAGTTTATTCTAAAGTCTTGAGTGGTTAAATATTCTGGAAATAAAAAACAAGCAACAGCACCCAAAGAAATGAGTGAAAAGAAAATAGACAAAGCACCACTTATTTTTCCCTCACCAATATTAAGTTTTTTAGATTTTTTTTGCATGAAATAAAAACCTTAAAAAATTTTCAAGATAATGAAAAAAATTTATATAGTCGAGCATTGGGTTAAGCCAACCGGAGGTTACACAAAAACTCTTGGAATGATTATTGTGATGTTTTTTATGTGCTTTAGGCGTCAGGATTAGACCCATTGTTTGTAACTTGATTGCAAAAACAGGGGGTTCTTGACTATGAGCCCACTTATGGAAAAGGTTCGTTCCAAAGGCTCCAACGCAAAGTCCAACTAACACAGAACCCGAGAGGAGGTAGCTAAGCAGCTCAATGTTATTAGCATTTTTCAATAAAAAATTCAGCAGTAATGGCAATAAAACAAAGAAACTGGTGCTATCTTGTTCAATAAACCTATCTTTAGTGATCCAGTGGGGGCGTGTGTGATGCTCCCTAAAAGATTCGATGATTGTCTTTCCTATCAATGGAGTATTTTCACTGAAAAAGGTATCGCAAAACCAATGAATGGTTCCCGTTAATAAATCAGCACAACAATAGCCGACAACAAATAAAAAAATACCAAAGATTATAAACTGGCCTAGAAAAGGGCTATTCAACATAGAGATAACAACTAAAACTGTTAGAGATATTGAGATAACAACAACAATATATTTGATGCTCGTCAAAGCCCAGCTCTGTTTATTCATAACTCTATTTATAACAGACCACGAAAAAAAACCAAAACAGTTATAAATTGATAACGTTTTATTTGTTGAGAGCTAAAAATAAAAAATACATTAATTTTTAAGAAAACTCTAACACCATTATGCGCTTCCAAAAACCTCTAAAAACTTAATAACAAGCTAATCGTTTACCCCTATGCATTTACAATATTTTTAGGCTTGTCTTTCAAAAAAGCATCAATATTCTTAGCGATACATTCCAACGCTCTCTGCCTTGCTTCAACCGCAGCCCAAGCAATATGTGGTGTGATAATCAAATTATGAAAAGACTCTCGAATTAATGGGTGGTTTGATGGGGGCGGCTCTTCATCAAAAACATCAATAGCAGCACCAGCAATTTCTTTGTTTTTAATAGCAGAAATTAAATCTTCATCTTCAATTAAAGCACCTCGTGCGGTATTAATAAGAAAGGCACTGTTTTTCATTGCTGCAAACACAGGTTGGTTGAATAATTTTTCTGTGCGATCCGTTAAAGGACAATGCAAGCTAATAAAATCTGACTCCTTAACCAGTTCATTAAAATTGACACGATGTGATGCATCATTTGTCTGCGCTCTGTTTTTATCTAAGCTTTCAGCTATCAAAACCTTCATCCCAAAATTCTCAGCCATTCTAGCTACTCCACTGCCTAGAACACCAAAGCCAACAATACCCAGTTTTTTTGCGCGTAATTCAGCAATTGGGTGATTGAGCAGGCTAAAGAGAGCACTATTTTGCCAGGCCCCTTGATCGAGGGATATTTGATAATCTAGCAGGCTGTGTTGTAGGGCAAGGATGGATAATAAAACATGCTGCACAACGGAGTCTGTGCAGTAATTTTTAATATTGCAAACAGCAATACCCAAACTCTTAGCAGACTCCAGATCCACATTGTTAGTGCCGGTTGCAACCAAGCAGATTAATTTTGCATTCTGTGCTTTTGATAGTAGTGAAGCGTCCAGATCAATTTTATTAATGATGATGATTTCTGCAAATTTGATTCTTTC
>Ga0206678_10000952_pt1 | contig 18550 bp, 16 predicted proteins | sample M180m12015metaG_FD_155453 | JGI IMG/M metagenome (GOLD analysis project Ga0206678, IMG submission 155453) | Ammonia-oxidizing marine archaeal communities from Monterey Bay, California, United States - M1 80m 12015 | ecosystem: Environmental > Aquatic > Marine > Intertidal zone | place: USA... | reverse complement strand
CTAATCCACCCAGCAATCCCATCATACCGATAAGCTGGACCCAAACATCTAGGCTGACTGTTTTTATATTCATTAACAGAAGATACTATATACATTAGTTATCAGGGAAACTAACAAGAAACGTTCCGGGAAGTTTCTCCATTTACACAGGTTATCAATTCACAAGAAATTCAGGTATTTTTATGGCTAATCAAAATAAAGGAAAACCGAAATGAATCGATTTTTAATGACTATTGCGGCCCTTTGCTTTCTTGGCGAGGTTAATGCCCAGCTTGATACTGCTCAATTAGCCCGGGCAATGCAAAACAATAGCCGCCCGGCGGCCGATCTAGAGCGGGATCAGAACCGAAATGCGCCAGAAGTGCTAGCATTTCTAGGGCTGGAGGAAGGCATGACAGCTTTAGATTTAATTGCAATTGGTGGCTGGTATACGGAAGTACTTTCGTATGCTGTCGGCACCTCTGGCGAAGTAATCATGCAAAATAATCCGGGTCGCGGGATCGACAACAATATCGAATTAATTACCGATCGGTTAGATAGACGCTCCAATATTGCACATCATATTGGATCAGTATCTGAGCTAACGAACAACTCTGTTGATTTCGCATTAACGGCGCTTAACTTTCATGATGTCTATAACCGCAGCAGTGATGAGGCACATGAGCGCTTCACTGAGGTTTTTAATGTCTTAAAACCAGGAGGTATATTCGGCGTAATAGATCATGAGGGCACTTCTGGAGCAGATAATGCGACTCTGCATCGTATTGCGTTCGATGATGCCGTTAAATCAATTACATCGATGGGCTTCGCACTTACGGGAGTAAGTGACTTGCTAGAAAATCCTTCTGATGATCATACTCTAGGACCGTTCGATCCAAGCCTTGAGAGAAACACCGATCGCTTCGTGCTGCGATTTATTAAACCCTAGGGTAAAGAATAAGTTAACGATACTGGAAATAATGAGCATTAAGTTAGCTATAGAGGCGCTTATCGCTCTGGTGTATAGTGATGGCTCGCATAAACGGATTGCGTAATAGCCCAACATGGATGAAAAGAGCGGCTGCATGTGAATACTTATAAATCCATTCTGAATCCTTATTTAAGATCTCTTGAGCTATGTTGTTTCAAGTGACTACTATTTTATTTTGAAAATAATTTTCTACAAACGAGGTAAATTGGTATGAAAAAAATGCTATTAAGTTTGGCCAGCTTCTTTTGTGTGGTTGGGCATGCTTCATTACTTTTTGCACAAGACTTTGCTGCGGGAGGGCCTCTTGGCGCTACTAATCAAGCCGGAAGTTTTGTACCTATGAGTGATAACGTCAAAGTTTATGGAAGCTTTCACTTTACAGAGAGTTGTACGTTTGACCCAAAAAGGAACTTAATTCTCTCTATGAACAGAGGTAATGATGCCGGTTCGGATGATGGTTATGTATCATTAATTAATCCTGATGGAAGTGTACATACTTCGAAATGGATCGGTGCAACTCGGGACGGTCTTGAATTGCGGGATCCAATAGGAAGTGCTATTTCAAATGGTATTTTATATACCGCAGATAATGGTTCTAGGCATCTTAGATCTTTCGATCTAGAAACGGGTGAGCCAATGAGTTCGATTTCTATTCCGGGATCAGGGTTTATTAACGGCGTAGCAGCTACTGCTGCAGGAACAGCTTATCTATCAGATACTCCTGGAGGAATAATCTATGAGATTTCTGCCGATGGAGATGTTTCAGTCTTTACACAAGGTGCTCCATTGAACAGCCCTAATGGTGTTGCGATGGATAATGATGGCAATATTGTAGTCGTGAATATAGGCGATGCTGCAGTCATCACATATGACCCAAGTGGCGAGGTTGTGAAGGAAGAAAGTGCAGTAGAAGGTGGTAATGACGGAGTAGTCGTTCTGGAAAATGGAACAAAATACGTAAGCAGTGTGCGTTTTGGCAGCGTATCTAGAATTGATTCTAGCGGTAATGCTCAGTTGATAGCTCGAGGAATCCCAAGTGCGGCTTCAATGTGCTATGACTCTAGACAAAATCAACTCGTAATTCCTATGAATCCGCATTACGCAATGGCTTTCATTCCGCTATAGGCGGCTTAGTATTATTTCAAGGTTTGAGATTGTGGGGGAGGTCGATTTGATTATCGATCGCCCCGCAGGTATTGGGTTACAAACAAAGGTTACATTCTTTTTAGTTGACGTCGGCCAAATGTAGTTTCCGATTAAAAATTGCAGCAAGAGGCTAAAGACATTCTTCAGACCGCTAGTTGTCAAAAACTTGTGACACATTCCAGTCATAATCAATCATTAGATCGGCCTTATTAAGACATTGCTTAGCTAGGTTTGCGTGATTTAATAGAGTCTCAATCAACTTCAAATTGATTGAACCCTCCTTAAGCTCAACCCCGCTTGAAGGCCCTTTTTAAGGGCCTTTTTTTTGCAAACTACATTTGAGGTTTTGCAGTCAGTGAGGATTGAGGGTGTCGTCTACTGAGCCAATGCTGTGTTAAGACAGAGAAATAAAATCTGCAAGTATACGACCACTTTCCAAAATAAGAGGATCACCTTCTTCTTCTTCTTCTTCTTCGTTACCTGCAAGAATACTTTCTTCGTCAACAAGTTCTGTGGAATCTTCTTCTGCAATTTCATCTTCTTTCCACTCTTCAAGTGGAAGGCCTTTTAGAGCTCGGCGCATATTTTCTGCGTCAAACTCTTCTCGGCGACTATCTTCGCGCTCTTGTTTAACAACAAGCTCATTAAGGGAAAGCGTTTCTTTTTCTCTCAAGGTCCGAGTACGCTCTATCTGGCCAAGTAAATAAATGAAGTCCGGCGAAGTTTTTGCTCGTTCATCGTGTAAATTTTGTAACTCTGGCAATATAGTCTGAATTGAATGATAGGTTCGATATTCAACGGGTCTTACTGTGTCCCAAGGGAGCGCACCATCAAGGCTGCTCTCGCCAATATCTTCATAGGCGTCATAAAAATCGGGAAATGTTATATCTGGTATTACTCCTCGGTGTTGTGTGCTGGCGCCAGAGATTCGATAAAATTTTGAACGTGTTAGTTTGACCTGACCGTAATCCATCGGAATAATTTCTTGGACAGTACCCTTGCCAAAGGTCTGCCCACCAAGTACAACACCACGCTGATAGTCTTGAATTGCACCAGCAAATATCTCAGAGGCAGAGGCACTAGTACGATTAACTAGAACTGCTAATGGCCCGTCATAAGCGACTTCAGGGTCGTTATCACCAAACGGTCGAGTGAATCCGTTGCGGATGCCTGAGTATCGAATTTGGACCGTGGCGCCAGTTTCAATAAATAGCCCGACTAATTGATTAGCTTCGCTTAGGCTGCCACCTCCATTGTTACGAAGGTCGACGACTACAGCGTCTACTTCCTCTTCTTTTAATTCTTCCAATAAGTTACGCACATCGCGAGTGGAACTTTTGAAGTCTTCTTCGCCGCGACTAGCAGCTTCAAAATCGAAGTAAAATGTGGGTAAATCGATAACGCCAATCTTGTAATCCTGACCACTATAGCTCAACTCAATCACTTCTTTTTTTGCTGATTGATCTTCGAGCTTTACGGTGTCGCGAGTAATACTAACTTCCGTAGCACTGGATTCGGTTACTGCGTCGGCAGGGATAACATTTAGTCTTACTACTGTACCTTTTTCCCCACGTATTTGTGATACCACGTCGTCGAGTCTCATGCCGACCACATCCTGAAGATCTCCCTCTATGCCTTGTCCAATTGCAATTATCCGATCGCCTGCTTTCAGTTCTGCACCGCGCTCTGCTGGACCACCTTTGATCAACTCAACTACTTTAGTGTATTCATCTTCGCTAGTGAGTTGTGCGCCAATTCCCTGCAGCGATAACGATAAACCCATATTGAAATTTTCAGAGTCTCGTGGAGAAAAATAGGCAGTGTGTGGGTCGACTGCTTTTGCAACTGTAGAAAGGTAGGTCTGAAAAATATCTCGCTCATTGGTTTTAAGAATTTGGCTTAGCTGATTTCGGTATCGTTTTGAAAGTTTCTCTTCGATTTCTTCATTAGTGTCGTCAGTTAGGCGCAAGCTGAGAACACTATTCTTTAGTCTCAATCTCCAAATCTCGTCGAGCTCCGCCACAGTATTTGCATAGGGTGCATCTTCCCGGTCGATACCGATAGATTCATCTAAAGTGAAATCCATTTCTGGAATATTAGTTTCTATACGATTTATTGCATAGATGAGACGTTCCAAGACACGCTTGTAGTAGCGATTATAAATTTCAAACCCTGGTTCAACGCTACCTGCTTTGAGACTGTCATCCAAGGTGTAACGATAAACGCTTAATTCATCTACATCTGATTTTAAAAAATAAAGATGGGAGCCATCCAAAGTATCTAAGTAACTGTCAAACGCTGCTGATGAGAAGTTGTCGTCAATATTAATTTCGGAATAATGCTTGGTTTGTAATTCTTCAAGTAAATTAACAGCCGTTTCGCCATGGATTTCCTGACTGGCGACTGGCTCATAAAGCTCTTCAATGTCTAAAACTAGATTGAGCTGGTCTAAGTCATTTTGAGCAAATATTGGGGTAGTAAAAACTCCGAGAAGGTAGAGTGGAGCAAGAATAAAAATTCTGGCCAAGGGGGATTTGTTAGTCTGCATGATTCCTCACAAATTTCTTGCTAACACTCAAGTGGCAAACAAAAGCGTTAATACAATTCAGCCAAGCCGGCAAGTAGGAAGATTATGCTAATTCCTTTAGGGATAGAAGTACTTTTCTGTAATTTTAAGAATAGACTGGTCAGGCATTGTATGAGGATTTATTTGATAAGTTTGCTGCGCGCCGAAGCGTGTCGTTCAGTTCTTTCTACGTCAATATAGCGATCGGTAATAGCGCTAGAACCGTGGCCTGCGTCATCTCTGACATGTTCCCGTGGTCGATGTTTAACATCGTCTGAAATACCAGTATGCCGGAGCCAGTGAACCGTAGCAGCAGCGAGCCTTTCCGAGTCCTCAACAAACCCTTCTTTACGCATTCTTGCAGCGGCTAAATCGAAGCAGGTCTGTACTATCCCCCGAATCTGCCGGGTACTCGTAATTCCTCCTCTCCCCCTAGTTTTGTGAATCAGCGGGTTAGATTCGCCAGGGCTCGGAAGAGGGGGGAGGCCTCGGGATCTGCGGTAGCGTTTCAAGGCTTCTAACATGGCATCAGAGACTGATATTTCCCTCTCTTTGTTACCTTTTCCGACCGTAACAAACCACCAATTTCCTTCTTGATCTGGCTGGAAATGGCCCATTTGTGGCAGCCACCTCGATGTTTCCACAAGTTCAGAAATTCGTAAATACATAGCGTAGAGTGCATTCATGATAAACAGCGTACGCTCATGTCTAATTGGGTCTTGGTTTGCCAGGAACTCAGCAGTCTCTGCAACATAATCCCACTGGAGCGGCGAGAGACGACGAATTTTTCCTTGTGATTGATGTTTGCGTAGGAATTTACTTTTTTGGCGTAGTTGGGATATAGGGTTTGCTGCGATATAACTCTCCTGAATGAGAAAGTTAAAGTAGCTGCTTAATACGCTAAACAAGGATTGGGTCGCCGCTTGAGAAAGCGCGTATTCACCACCTTTAGAAACATAGGGGCGCCAATTCTTATTAGGCAAGCGATCGCCAGATTTACATAGGAAGCGCGGAACATTTTTCTTACCAATCCAGGTGGCAGGGGGATGTTTCGCAAACTCAACGTAATTTTCAATGTCTTCTCGCAAGATTTGGTTCACAGACTTTCCAGTAACCATCCAGCACCAGTGAAGAAAATGCTCTATTTCTCTGCGGTAGGTACTAAAGGTGTCTGGGCTACCTCGATAGCTATAAATAAATTCACTGGCATATTGATAATCTTGCAGCGCATCAGCTGGCGCGTCTTCGATTAAGTGGGGGAGGGTCGCGACCTGATTCTTAAATGGATTCGGCATTTCCTCTAGAGTATCAAAGAATGCGGCAGGAGATTTATTGTAATGCATTAAGTGTATTCTATATATATCTGTATATTATGCAAATTACTACTTTTAGTAGCCAACCAAAACAATGGTAGAACTGTCGAATCGCGAACGCTAGTTAGAATTGTCGGTGTTTACTGCTTTAACTTTACCGATTAAGGATAGGGGAGGTTCTCTGAAAGCCGGGAATTCAGTCGTGTAGGGAAAAATAAGAAAAGACATAACGATAAGTGCTAAAAATGGGAAGGGGGGCAATCACAATGGGCGGTAAACTACCTATCTAGTTAATAATCTGATAATTCCTCTTTCTAAATTGGTAGTGATTGGATAAGTTGTGTGATTGTACAAGCTAGGGTGACAGAACTCCGGGACGTTAGTTTAGATCATCTCTGAAGACAATTAATTAGGAGTAAGAAGATGCGTAAAGCCGTGTTACTCAATTTAGTAGCTGGTATTTTCTCTATTGGACTCAATGCTTCAGCTCAAGACTGGGAGATTCCAAGAACGGCAGTAGGCAGACCGGATTTACAGGGTGTGTGGACAAATAAAACACTTACACCGCTTACACGAAATAGAGAGCTCGGAGAACAGCAAGCACTCACGCGGGAACAAACAGCCCGGTTGGAAGATGGTCATCAGAATTATCTTGATGCTGAATTTGCGGACAGCGACCCAAGCCGGGGAGCAGGTTTTGGTGCTCAAGCTGGAGATGATGGTAATACAGAAGATGGTTATAACGAATTTTGGAAGGATCTTGGTACTCGTATCCAAATGATTAATGGAGAATACCGTTCTTCAATAATAGTTGATCCTTCCGATGGACAAATTCCCTATGCCGGTGATCCTCGAGCGCGCTTTCGTCGCGATCCTAATGGGCCTGGTCTTTATGATGGCCCAGAAGCCAGGCCGCTCGCAGAGCGCTGCCTGCTGTCTTTCGGCTCCCATTCGGGGCCGCCTATGCTGCCTGTGATGTATAACAATAACTACCAGTTTGTGCAGACAGCTGATTACGTAGTGATCCTAGCGGAAATGGCTCACGATGCTAGAATTATTCGCCTTAATGATAGCGGGCATAAGTTAGCGATGAACAAATGGATGGGCGATTCTGTGGGCCGTTGGGAAGGGGATACTCTAATTGTTGAAACCAAAGGCTTTAACCCTCAGCAAAACTTTCGAGGCGCATCGCAAAATCTGTCAGTAATTGAAAGATTTAGTCGCATTTCTGAGAGTGAAATCTTATATAACTTCACAGTTGAGGACTCAAGCGTATTTAGTCAGCCCTTCACTGGGGAATTAGTATTCAATGCAAGGCCCAGCCAAGAATCCATCTACGAATACGCTTGCCATGAAGGGAACTATGCTTTGTCTGGAATTCTCGCAGGTGCCCGTGAACTTGAGCGTCAAAATGAAGCCACAGAACAGTAACCCTTTGTTAATGGGTTAGTGTCACGTTTTTGGGCTTGTTTGAATTTAAAAATTATCATTTAAATACAAATAATTACTGCAATTATCTCAGATGCAATATAAAGAACCTCTAGAACTTATGGGCGTGCCAGGGTCGCCATATACTCGAAAGATGCTTGCACTGCTTCGCTACCGGAGAATTCAATACAAATTGCTCCCAGGCCTAAGAGGACAGCTCCGACCTGAGCCAGATCGATATAAAGAAAGACCACAACCCAAAGTCTCTCTATTACCTACATTCTATGTTGCCGATGAAGCTGGAAATGAAATTGCAATTTGTGATTCGACCCCGCTAATACGGGAATTGGATATCGAATACCCGACACGCGCGGTTATTCCCGGAAACCCTCTACTAGCCCTAATTAACTCAGTAATTGAGGATTACGCTGATGAATGGTTAACAAAGGCCATGTTTCATTATCGATGGACTTATCCTCCTGACATTAAAAAAGCGGGACAGATGTTACCTAGGTGGGCCAATATTAATTTACCTGAAGCTACTATGAGAGAGCGGGGGAGGCAGATTTCGGAGCTTCAAATCTCCAGATTGCGCTATGTAGGCTCTAACGAAATAACCAAAAAAACAATTGAGTCTAGCTTTCTGAGATTCATAAAATTGCTAGATGCACATTTAACCACTAATACCTTTCTGCTAGGGATGAGGCCAGCAAGTTGTGATTTCGCAGTGTATGGACAATTAACTTGTTTGGCGTTGTTTGATCCAACGCCTCAATCGATAATTTTAAAATACGCACCTCGGATATATGCGTGGGCAGAAGTTATGGAGGACCTATCAGGGTTTGAGATTCTTGCTGGCGACTGGTTCTCCGAGTCAGAGCCTGCAGAGGAATTAGAATTACCTAATTCTCTTTCAGACATCCTTGTAGAGATTGGAAAAACATATACGCCTTATCTTCTGTCAAATGAACATGCGATCAAAACTAATAAGGATTTACTTAAAACAGAAATTGATGGTCTGGAGTGGATACAAAAACCGTTTCCGTATCAATTTAAATGCCTACAGGCGTTAAGGGACGAGTTCCATCAGTTAGGTATTGAACAGAGGAAAGGGTTTAAAAAATTCTCACTAGGCATGGGGATATCTGAATTATTTGATTGAAGTGCCGCGAGAGGCGCTTCTTCAACCTGGGCAGAGTGATCTGTGCCAATACCAATTTTGAAGGAAAGTCGTCGTATGGGATTCGCTAGCGTTATTTTGCCTAATTGGCAGGGTCAAAGTGGTCCTAAGAGGAGGGGGGACCTCCTCTTGGATCTATAGTTTTAGCTGGCTATTCGCGAAAAATCTACTCTAATACTATCGTCCCTAAAATCAATACTTACGACTGCTAAGTGAATCATTCCATCTGAAATGTCGTCGACACAATATATCTTCATTACGTGCCCCGTTCGCTTCCATACGCCTTGAAGCGCAGCTGTATTACTCACGCCTTCGTCATCAATAGCACTAGCATTTCCCACCATTGAACCTTGTCCTGGAGTCTTAGGATTCATGCTAAGTTCATAGTTCACATAGACCGAGCCATATATTGAGACTTTGATTTTCCCTGTAATTGTGCCGCCCGAGTCCCCGAGTATTACCGAAGAGATGCTTCCTTCCGCAGATAAGAGTTCATCTTCTAATTTAATTAGATTTTCTAAAGCCATTATTCTTTCCTCAGTTAAATTTAATAATAATTTGGTGTCTTTGATTCTAATTGTCTGTGTACCCAAAGGGGAGACAGAGGCTTAGATAGTCTTTCATTATTTCCGGTAATCTTTATTACCGGAAATAATGAGTATTAAGTTATTGCAGGGAAATGCCCTCCCTGAACGTAGCTTTACGCCAATCATTAATCTTTATCTTTTCGCTTAGCTCGCATAGTAACGAATTCTTCAGCAAACGTTGGATGGATTCCAATTGTTGCGTCAAACTGCTGTTTAGTCGCACCAGCATTCATAGCTACAGCAAAACCTTGAACCAGTTCACCTGCATCAGGCCCAACCATATGTAATCCAATAACTCGATCTGACGATTGATCGACTAAAAGCTTAATCATAGCCATCTCTGCACTTCCGCTTAGGGTATTTTTAAGAGGTTTTACGGTGGCAGTATAAACATCAACCGCAATACGCTGATCTAATGCTTCTTCTTCAGTCAGACCACAAGTAGCGAGATTTGGATGGCAAAACACGGCAGTAGGAATGCATTTGTAACTCAATACATCAAACGAATTTGAAAATAGTGCTCTCGCGACAATTTGGCCTTCTGCAAGTGCTACGGGAGTCAAAGCAATCCTGTTGATGACATCACCAACGGCAAATATGTTCGGCTCTGTGGTTTGGAATCGATTATTCACTACCACACCGCCATTAGCGGAGAGCTCCACATTGACATTTTCTAGCCCCAAACCAGCTGTTAGAGGTGTTCGACCTGTTGCCGATAAAACAGCATCAACCTCTAGCTCACTTCCAGAATCAAAATAAACACGTAACCTATTGTTATTTTTACTAATTTCAACTATCTCTGTTCCTAGGTTAAGGTTTACGTCGCGACCTATTTGTTTCGTGATAAATTGGCGAATATCCCCATCGAAGCCCCTCAATAATTGGTCTCCCCGATAACTTAATGTGGTTTCACTGCCTAGACGGGTAAATATACTGGCAAACTCTACTGCAATATAACCACCCCCAACAACAAGCAATCTTGGGGGTAATGTTTCCATATGGAATACATCGTTTGAAGTTAGAACATGCTCAGAGCCTTGATAGTCCGGTACCCAAGGCCATCCGCCCGTTGCGATAAGGATGTATTTCGCAGAAATATGCTGGCCAGCAACCTCTACAGTGTGGGAATTCACAATGTGAGCATGAGCTTCGAACACTTCAACTTCATTATCTTCAAGTATTGATTTATATATTCTATTTAATCGATTGATTTCTTTATTTTTATTAGTTAATAAGGTGCCCCAATTAAAAGAACTTTCTGGGATATCCCATCCAAATCCTCGACTATCTATCATGTCGTCACGATAGTGTGCGGCATAGCTAAAAAGCTTTTTCGGCACACAGCCCACGTTAACGCAGGTGCCTCCAAAATAACGCTCTTCTGCTACTGCTACGTTTGCGCCAAGACCTGCGGCTATTCGACAAGCGCGAACTCCACCAGAGCCAGCGCCAATGACAAATAGGTCATAATCAAAATTAGGCAATTTACTGTATCCTTAAAATCAGCCGATAGCAGAAAAGCAGGCATTATGCACTAGCCGCGACGCTTCAACTACGGGATTTAATCACTTGGAAGAACAAAACGAATTGTTCTTAGATCAGAGAAACTCTTCAGCTCACGTGACTCATGAATTAGGCAATGCAACTATCCAAGAATTTCCTTTCGCATTTAATGAGCGAGAATCTAATAGATATCTCACAAGCTTAATTGACAAGGTTCCCTGGCAGCAAGATAGTCTGCGGGTTGGTGGTAAAGAAGTTCTGATACCACGATTGCAGTGTTGGATGGGCGATCAAGGTTCTGACTACAGTTATTCAGGTATCCGTTTGCAGCCAAAGCCATGGTCTGAAGATGTTTTAAATATTAAGACTCGTATTGAATCCCTTGCCGACCACAAATTTAATTCGGTATTACTTAACTATTATCGAAATGGTCAAGACAGTGTCTCCTGGCATGCTGATGATGAAAAGGAATTAGGTGGCAAGCCAATTATTGCATCGATATCATTTGGCGCAGTTAGAAAATTTCAATTTCGCGCTAAGTTTACCAATGGTGTCCAAAAATTTAACATAGAGCTGCGTAATGGAAGCTTTTTATTGATGGGTGATACATTGCAAAATAACTGGCTTCATCGATTACCTAAAGTTTCAGGATTGGAAAAACCTAGAATAAATTTAACCTTTCGTCGCATTTACTAATCGAGTAAAAAACTAAGATGCTGCTTTTGAATATTGGCAAACTCTTAATGAATTCTATTTTTAGAAATAATTATCATTGGTTTAAACTTCATGGATAAGTTTGATGTATGTATTGCTGGAGCCGGCGTTGTTGGTTTGGCCATTGCCTACCAGCTGAGCAAGTCTGCCAGATATGCTAATGCGTCAATTGTATTGTTAGAAAGAGAGCCTAGCTTTGGTCAAATAACAAGTAGTAGGAATAGCGAAGTAATTCATGCTGGGATCTACTACGCAACTGATAGCTTGAAAGCAAATCTTTGTGTAGCCGGAAAAAAATTACTTTATGATCATTTGCAAAACTTTGAACTTCCACATAGAAAATTAGGAAAACTAATTGTCGCGCAAAAAAACGAAGAAGAGGCTCTGTTAGCTGTAAAGGAAAAAGCGCACGAAAACGGTGTTACCGATTTGTGTTGGATAGACGCTCACCAGCTTCGCAAACTGGAGCCAGACGTTAGGGGTCGTGCCGCACTGCTCTCTCCCTCGACTGGAATTATCGATAGTCACTCCTATATGCAAAATCTTTTGAATTTGGCTGAATCCCAGGGAGTCATCTTCGCTTCTCACGCAGAAGTAAAAGCTGTTTATCAAGAAGCGAAAAACTTCTTAATAAACACTGTTCTTACCCACACACATAGGATTGAAACCTATGACTTCCGCTGTGCTGAATTCATAAACTGCGCTGGTCTTGAAGCGCAAGAATTAGCCTTAAAAACCGAAGGGATGAATCATGAATGTGTGCCCCGGCTGCATCTTTGTAAAGGCGACTATTTTAGCTATTCAGGTGTAAGTCCATTTAGTCATCTCATATACCCAATGCCCGAAGCAAATCATATTGGGCTCGGTATTCACTCAACTATAGATATTGCAGGACAGTTACGTTTCGGTCCTGATACAGAGTTCGTAGATGACCAGAATTATGCCATCGATGCAGCCAAGTCCCATCGATTTGTTAATTCTATTAGACGTTATTTTCCCACGGTAGACCCAGCAAAGCTCCATCCTTCTTATGCGGGAATACGGCCTAAAATTGTTGGGCCTGAAGATGCTGCTGCTGATTTCCAAATCCAAGACAGTAGAGTTCATGGAATCAAAGGTTTAGTGCAACTTTTCGGAATGGAGTCTCCAGCACTTACAGCGAGCTTGGCCATCGGCGAGTATGTTATTGATCAGATGAACAGGGAAGCAAGAGCTTGAGCTAGCTAAATCTTGCTGGGCCATCCATCTAAGACTATTTTATCGTGTCGGAATTGAACGACTCAATTGACTCCAGCGCCAAAGCAACGACTCCATTATCAGCTGTGGATTAGGATTTGTGCTGCTTAAAAGCTGTCTATGAGACTCTTGGACCTGATCATAATATCTCATCAAACTTAGTGGCAAAGAGATTGAAACTGCTTTTCCTGCTTGAAACATCGAAAGTAACTCTTGATGTCCGGACTCTAGCTCACTCGACTGCTGATTAGTTAAGAGATATTTAACTAAGATAATTGAAACTTGTATTAAATACCTAACTACTACTTGTTCACCGATCTTTTTTGCCAAGGCAACGGTAGCCTGGATGCTGGTTTCTCCAGCACTTAGTTGTACTAATTTATTGAGGAACTGTTGCTGATTCTTGAGGCCATCGGTGTGTGATAATTCAAGTCCATATAGTGGCCTATTTTGAGCGGATCTCGCCAGTGCTACAGGATCTTCCTGGTCCGGGATATGCAGGGATAACCAATCTATAGCGATCTTCTGGTCAGGAATTTGCATAGATACCTTGTGACAACGACTTCGAATAGTTGCCGGCAGGGAACCAGGTAAATGAGTGCTTAATAATAGGTAAGTGTTTTCCGTTGGTTCTTCTAAGGTTTTTAAAAGAGCATTAGCTGCTCCAGTATTCATTCGATGGGCGTTGGCGATTATAGCGACTTTGGCTCGACCTGCATGACTGGTTTTCTCTAGGAAACCGGACATAGATCGAACTTGCTCGATCTTAATATCACGACTTCCCTCGTCAATTGTTAATGCAATCGTGTCTGGATGCCCCCCTTCTCCGTCTCCACCGTAGTTACAGTTTGCGCAAAGGCCACAAGCCGATAGTTTTTCTGGAGCACTACACATTATGAATTTAGCTAATCCATAGGCGAAGAACTCTTTCCCAATTCCTTGCGCACCCGAAATTAAATAAGCATGCGCGAGTTTTCCCTCTCTAAATTCCGATGTAAGTTTGTCCCATAGGTCCTTTTGCCAAAGGAAAGGTATCTGTTGCAATAAGCTCATTATTTTTCGAAAAATCTAGTTTTTAGTAATAATGCGATATCTCGGCTCACTTCATCCAAGTCTCTTCCAGCATTTATAACTGCACATCTTTTGGGGAAGTTCATTGCGATTTGCAAATAGGCTTCTCTTACTTTTATAAAAAATTCTACATGTTCTCTTTCAAAACGATCAAGCTCGCCTCGATTTCTCGCCCTACTTAGGCCAGTCTCGGGATCAAGATCGAGAATTATTGTCAAGTCTGGCCGCAAACTTCCTTGTACCATGGTCTCTAATTCAGAAATTAATTCAGTATTCATGCCTCGTCCCCCTCCTTGGTAGGCATAAGTTGCATCGGTAAAACGATCACAAATTACCCATGTGCCTCCTTTTAATGCCGGCCCAATTATTTTTTCTATATGCTGTGCGCGCGCAGAAAATATGAGCAATAATTCGCAAAGTTCTACTGGCGAATCATCGTCAATACTTAATAAAAGGTCTCGAATATTTTCTGCTAAAAGAGTTCCACCTGGCTCTCGCGTAACAAGATAATCAATATTAAGATTATCTAAATACTCTTTAATAAATTCAATATTTGTGCTTTTCCCTACACCTTCAACACCTTCTATTGTTATAAATATACCTCGATTCATCTTCGTCTTACTCGATTATTGTGATTGCTCTTGTGGGCTGATCTGGAACCTGTTTACCGCAGCATTATGTTCTTCTAAAGTGCTGGAAAAGTAATGCGTACCATCGCCTTTTGAAACAAAGTAAAGATCTTCCGAGAGCACGGGGTTTAAACTCGCTAGAATTGATTCCATTCCTGCCAAAGCTATGGGCGTTGGTGGGAGACCGTCTATTCGATATGTATTGTATGCTGTTTCTTTGAGTAAATCCTCGCGTTGAATGTCTCCTTTATAGTCTTCACCCATACCGTAGATTACCGTGGGGTCGGATTGTAATCGCATTCCCAGTTCCAATCGTCGAACAAAGACGCCTGCGATATCCCCTCGTTCACTTCCAGATCCTGACTCTTTCTCAATGATGGATGCCATAATTAGCGCTTCGTAAGAATTTTCATAAGGTAAAGCTCCTAGACGATTCATCCATGCCTCCGTTAGCACCTCATTCATTTTTTGATTAGCCCTTCTTAATATTTCGATATCGGTAGAGTCCTTTGCATAAAAATACGTATCCGGAAAAAATAAACCTTCTGCGGATTTAAAATCTAACTGTAATTCCGCAGGAATATCTTCTTTATTTATTAGCTCAACCTCCCGCCGTATATTAGGGCTCTGCCAGATTGCTGTTAGTGCTTGGTCTAGAGTCCATCCTTCTATCAGGGTTACACGATACTGGGCTATATCACCCGTCACCAACATATTTAAAAAAGTCTTAACATTAATACCTTTGCTTATTTCATACTCACCCGCCTGGATTGAACTAGTGCTGCCCCTGAGCCTTGCATACATTGAAAATATCCGCGGATATTCATAGATGCCTTCCTTTGCTAATTTATGAGCTATTCGAGCAACCGAATATCCTGGTTCAACCTCAAAGTAGATTACATCTGCTTTTAACGAGAATGGTAGGTTTATGGTTCTAAGTAGGTAAGCCACACTAAAAAATGCAAATAACAAGAATATAATGCTCATTTTTTGCAATTGATTTTTGCTTGATTGTGAAACAAAGAAACGCGGCGGCATATGCAGTTAATTAGCTTATTATGGCTAGTGAAAACTTAACATTTTATATTCACTTTAGCATCGGCATAAGGTGATTCAACCAGAGAAATAGTTCGATAATTGTAGAATTTCTTATTTAGAAGACTAGCCCGATTTCATCGAGTTAAGGTCATTAAGAAAATTTAGAGAAAATCAAACTTCCGTTGGTGCCACCAAAGCCAAATGAATTGGATAGCACAATGTTTATTTCTTGCTCGCGGGCAGTATGAGGTACGTAGTCTAGATCACACCCTTCATCTGGATTATCCAAATTAATAGTAGGTGAGATTACCTGGTCTTTTAGAGTAAGCACGGAGATTATAGCTTCGGCGGCGCCAGAAGCACCTAACAAATGCCCTATCATGGATTTTGACGAGCTTATCGCTAATTCTTTAGCATGGTCAGAGAAGACAGTCTTAATCGCCTCGGTTTCAGCGATATCACCAGCCTGCGTTGACGTACCATGAGCATTGATATAATCCACATCATGAGGAGACATGCCAGCACTTAGTAACGCATTACGCATGCACAATACTGCTCCATAACCACCTGGAGCTGGAGAGGTTATGTGGTGAGCATCACCACTCATACCAAATCCAGAAACCTCTGCATAAATGTTCGCTCCTCGATTTTTTGCGTGCTCCATTTCTTCTAGCACCATTATTCCAGCACCGTCACTAAGCACGAATCCATCACGATCTTTATCCCACGGACGACTCGCTTTTTCTGGATCATCGTTGCGTGTCGATAGCGCTCTTGCCGCACAAAAGCCACCTAGTCCTACTGGTGATGTAGACATCTCCGCTCCGCCAACTAGCATTACATCTGCTTGATTATTGGTGATCATATTGCTTGCTAGGCCGATATTGTGGGTTCCTGTTGTACATGCAGTAACAACTGCGATGTTTGGCCCACGTAGACCGAATCGAATAGAGAGATTTCCGGAGATCATGTTGATGATTGACCCTGGAACAAAAAACGGAGAGACCTTTCGTGGGCCAGACTCGTTTATCTGTAGACTCGTTTCTTCTATGGTTTTTATTCCACCGATACCAGATCCAATCGCAACGCCTGCTCTTTCTTTGTTGATTGAGGAAACATCTAGGCCCGCATCTTCAAAGGCTTGCACACCAGCGGCAATACCATACTGTATGAAGTCATCCATGCGCCTGGCTTGTTTAGTAGCCATGAATTCGTCGCAATCAAAATTCTTAATGGCGCCACCAAAGCGAGTACTGAAGCCGCTGACATCAAAATGGTCTAAGTCGGATATGCCGCTCTTTCCATTTTTAATAGCTTCCCAAGAGGTATTTACATCATTACCTACAGGTGTCAATAAACCTAGGCCGGTAACAACAACTCGTCTATTACTCAAGTTGGTCTCCTATCTCAATTGCAACAGGCTAAACAAACAAAAGCCACCCCAGAGTGCTCCAGAGTAGCTTTGTTATTTACATCAATTAAAACTTAGAGGTGTTGATTGATATAGTCGCAGGCGAGCTGGACTGTGGTGATTTTTTCGGCTTCCTCGTCAGGAATTTCAGTTTCAAACTCCTCTTCTAGAGCCATGACTAATTCGACGGTATCTAAAGAATCAGCGCCTAAATCTTCTACAAATGAAGCAGAAGGTTTTACCTCGTCTTCCTTGACTCCAAGCTGTTCACAGACAATCTTCTTAACGCGCTCTTCTATGCTACTCATATTTATTATTAGCTCCTAATGCTTTGTTTCATAAGGCTTTTTGATGAAGCCTGTCTGTTACATTTGGGTCGCAGCGGGTCATCCGCGTAAATTAGAGACGCGATTCTACCTCTATTTTGCTGAGTTGTAATGTTTAATTACAAATAAAACTCGTCAATTGATTGGTTAATATTTGAACAAGTTACTCTTGATTTAAGCTCGGCCCCTGCGCACCGTCGAATATTGTTCAAGCCATATACATTCCACCATTCACATGCAGTGTTTCTCCAGTGATATAGGCACCTTTATCAGAGGCTAAAAAGCCAACCACACTTGCGATTTCCTCGGGCTGACCGAGACGAGCAAGGGGGATCTGAGCCAATAATGCCTCAGTCTGTTGTTTTGGTAATTCTCTCGTCATATCTGTGTCAATAAAGCCAGGGGCTACCGCATTGACAGTAATCCCCCGTGACCCAATCTCTTTCGCTAATGAGCGCGTAAAGCCCTCTATGCCGGCCTTCGATGCTGAGTAATTCGTCTGCCCGCCATTACCGCTGGAACCAACGACTGAAGAAATATTTATAATTCTTCCCCATCGCGCTTTTGTCATCGCTTTAATGCAAGCCCTGCTTACTCGAAATATAGAGCTAAGGTTAGTTTGTATAACTTCCGCCCATTCCTCTGGCTTCATACGCATTAATAGATTATCTCGAGTAATACCAGCATTGTTTACCAGAACTCCAGGCGGGCCGTGTGACGCGATAATAGATTCATATAGTGCCTCTACGGACTCATCACAGGCTACATTGGCTCTAAGACCTTTTCCATTAAAGCCAGCTGATTCTAAGTAAGTGCTAATCTTGGTGGCACCTATATCGGTTGTAGCTGTCCCGATTACTGTGTAGCCCTGTTTTGCTAAATTTAATGCTATGGCTTTGCCAATACCGCGACTGGCACCTGTGACCAACGCTAATTTCCCGTCACTCATTTAGACTCTCTTTATCCATCGGACGATTTTTAAATTTTCTTGCAAGCTAAACAGATATTTCTAAAATAGCGCTATCAAAATTAGTCACATCATCACTTCCAAAACATTGAATTTCTGATTCGATACGCCTTATTAAACCGCTAAGTACTTTTCCTGGTCCACATTCAACCACCTTATTGACACCATTTTTATACATTAGTTGCACGCTCTCGACCCAAAGTACTGGTTCGTATAGCTGCTTTACGAGATTTTGCTTAATTTGTTGCGGCTGCTCACTTATTTCTGCGTTAACGTTTTGCACTACAGCGATCTTGGGAGTTTGTATTCTTATATTCTTAAGTTCCCTCTCTAACCTTTCAGCTGCCGGGCGCATAAGTGCGCAGTGCGAAGGTACGCTAACCTTAAGAGGCAGTGCTCTTTTTGCTCCAGCTTCTTTACATAATTCAATTGCACTTTCAACTGCAGCCGTTTCACCAGCAATAA
>Ga0206678_10000942_pt1 | contig 18641 bp, 13 predicted proteins | sample M180m12015metaG_FD_155453 | JGI IMG/M metagenome (GOLD analysis project Ga0206678, IMG submission 155453) | Ammonia-oxidizing marine archaeal communities from Monterey Bay, California, United States - M1 80m 12015 | ecosystem: Environmental > Aquatic > Marine > Intertidal zone | place: USA... | reverse complement strand
CCGCTCCAAGGCACGTTGGTGACTACGGGGAGGGTCCAGTTCCTGTGTGGTGTCGTTGAGGTCAAGTTGCCCCCCTGATCTAGTTCGAAGGACTCGATGAGAACACCGTGCTGATGCAGACCGGATTCGGCGTCGGCAGGGACCGAGACCGTCATCGGGGTTGATGTCGATCCGTTGGCAGGGACCACGGTGGTGATTGGCAGAGTGATCCAGTCGTCGTCCGCGCTACCGAATGCGGTCCAGTCTATCTCAATCCTGACAGGGTCGTCCGACTGGTGCCCGTTGTAGTTCCAGACCCCAAGGAAAAGGCCGTCTCTGGCATCCTCAAAGGGTAGTCCGACCCTGACCTCGGCGTTCGGACCATTCTCCCACCAGTAGGTCACCTCTTCGAGTTCGCTTGACTCGGTCCAATCGTCGGAGTCGACCATTGAGTCGTTGTCAAAGTCCTCGACATAGATGCCGTCTCCGTCATCGTCGCTCCAGCGGTATATCTGCAAGAACACCCGCTCCTCCGAACTGCGGTCTTGATTCTCATCGAACGCGGAGTACTCGATGGTAGCTCTGGCTCTGAGTTGCAAGGTATCGATGGGTAACCTGTTTGCGGTGCCGTTTGTGATGTGCAGGGGGATTAACAGATCGGGCCTACTACCTTGGTGGCCGTCCCATGAATCGTTAAGCCCCTCTTCGCTGCCATTGCCTAGGCTCTCCCACACCTGCACAGTGTGCTCCAAGGGGGCGAAGACTGTCGGAGTGAATCTCAGGAGGACGTCAGTGTCGCCATAATTGGTGAACTCTAGGTCGACGTCCTGCGATTCCCCTGGCCGCATGAGGTTGATGTTGGCGTCCCTGTGGCTGCCTTGGAAGGTACCGCTGTTCCACTGAGCGGGACTGGCCCACCAGGTTCCGTTAGCCCCGTCTAGGGTGGCTGTGGCACGAGACGCGTTGAACCAGCCACCGCCTTGGACGAACGGTTCGTAGCCCCTGTCGTCGGAGGTGGACATCACAAAGTCCCTGAACTCCTGTGACCCAGGGTGGTATCCAAGATTGGCCTGCCAGGCCTGTGCTACCAGCGCCATCAGTCCGGCTGCGATGGGAGTGGCGAGGCTGGTCCCGCCCCAGGTACCCCATGCGGAGTTCGCGTTGCTCCTTTGGTTCAGAGGCACATCACCAGTAGCGGACCATCCGACAGAGACGATGTCAGGATCCATCCTCCCGACCACGTTGGGGCCTCGGTTGGACCAGGGTGCGTTCTGCCCCCATGAATCGCTGGAACGGCTGCTGAATGCTCCGACTGAAAAGATTCCATGAGCAGCCCCTGGTACCTTGGCGGTTCCGAAGCCGTGACCGCCGTTGCCTATTGCTACCGAGTAAGAAGCATTGTCATTGTATACCCTAGTGAGCCAATCGAGGTACAGGGAGTAGCCGTCGGCACCGGCCTCATCTATCGATGAATAACCGAATGAGAATGAACCAATGTGAGGCTGGTCGCCCTGAGTTATGGTGACGCCGTCGTAGCCCTCGGCGATGAAGCGCCAGCCGTCGAGTGCGTGACCACCTGAGTAGTGGTTGCCTATCGAGGATATGGTAGCGTTCGGAGCCATCCCTAGGACCTTGCCGTCACTCACAATCCCTTGTGCGGCGACCGCGCTGGCACAAAGCGTCCCGTGGCTTCCCGACTCAATCATGAACAGAGTCAGGTTCCCTGCTCCTGGAATTCGATTTGCGTAGCCGTGGCGTGCCGCATAGGTGTCTGTGTAAGGCACTCCGTTGGTACCATCGGCTACCCAGTAGACCAAGCCCCCTGAGATATCCCATAGGCCGTCTCCATCGGTGTCTAGGCCGGCTGTCTCCTCTCCTGGGCGCATCGGGACGTCATTCGAGAACTGCCCGTCCCGGTTGATGTCGGGGTAAACGGTCTCGTAAAGCCCTGATATCCTATCGTCCACCACTAGGATGGGTACGTCTCCGCCCGCCTTGTCAATGAGTCTCCAATCAGGGTGTTCCCCTAGGTGGTAAGCTCCCGATAGTGAGGCGTTGACGCCGGTTATGTTGTATCCGGAATCATCTAGCAGTCCATCGGTGTTGTTGTCGTAATCAATTATCGATGTGTCGGCGTACCAAGTGCCTCTAGCAGGGTAGGCATCGCCGTACACCAGCCAGTAGTACATACTGTTGTGGTCAAACATAAGCGGCCAACCCTCGTAAGGCGACTTAGTGTCTGTAACTCTGGCTTGAGTACCGTTCAAATCAGGATGTCCGAAGTCTACTCCAGTATCTGCGACGGCGACCACTATGCCCTCTCCGGCATACCCTCTCTCCCATGCGTCGTTGGCACCGTGTATCTCACCGCTGCGGACTGACTCAGGCTCAAATCCCGGAGGAGACTCGAAAGGCATCGTGTCATAGGGTTCGGGTGTATTCTCGGCGTCCAATATAGCGATGACACCAGGGACTCCTGTCAGTTTGTGGAAGATACCCGCGTCCATCCAGAAAGTCCTGTGGTTGACCTGTCCGTCAATCGAGTCGAGTGTAACTAGGGACTCGCCGCTCTTGGCCGGCTTTTGCTCTTCGATGGCGCCGTTGTCATGCTGCCACTGATTGAGCGTAGCCAAAGATCGTGTAATGACCGTCACTCTGACTTGCTCCGCGCCCGAATCAGCTCGCTCCCAGAGACTTGATTCAACCCATGGAGAACCGCTCTGGAAGTCTTGACTATACTCGCTGTTGCCACCATCATCAGCATCTATGATGCTGGGATTACGGGCTTGTGAGATGTCAGCTGAAGCCATGCCAACCGAGAGAGAAGACAGTAACAGTAACAGCACTAATGCAGACGCTGTGCGCTGACGCATGTTCCAAGGGCACTCCGAGAACCTTTGATAGTGCCGGCTGGATGTCCCGTCAAATCAAAAGCAGAGGCGCGCCAGCATCGGCTCGGAGTCCCGTGGTGTAGTGGTCCATCATACCGGGTTTTGGTCCCGGTGACGGAGGTTCGAATCCTCCCGGGACTACCACTATCCGTCTATTGCCCCGGAATTGTCAGCGAGGTCTCTAGCGATGTTTTTCTGGTGTCCCTCGAGGGTTCCGCCCCCGATTTCTAGGAGTTTGGCGTCTCGCCATAGCCTCTCGACAGTATACTCGCCGACGTAGCCGTAGCCACCCATCACTTGGATGGCCCTGTCTGCGATGTTCTTAGCAGCGGACGTTCCGAACAGCTTGACTCCATCCGAGTCCAGTCTGTTACCTGCCTTTGAGAGGTCAATCTTGCGGGCGGTGTCGTAGACGTAGGCGCGCATCGCCCTGTACTCGGCCCAGGACTCGCCAATGTGGCGTTGAATCTGTCCGAACTCGCGAATCTGCTTACCGAAGGCTTCTCTCTCGCTTGCGTACCTATTCATCGCCATCAAACTGCGTCTAGCTATGCCCACTCCCATCGCTGCGAGGCCTAGCCTCTCAAGCTCGAGGTTTCTCATCATGTGAATCATTGACTCGCCAGGCTTGCCGACGACATTTTTTGCTGGGACAATGCAGTCATCGAACACCAACTCGGAGGTGTTGCTGGATCTCATGCCTAGTTTGTCCTCGATCTTCTGGCCCACCGAATATCCCGGCATTCCCTTCTCTACGATGAAGGTGGTTAGCTCAGCGCGTCCCTTGGAATCGGTTCCAGTGCGAGCATACAGCCAGACCACGTCAGCGGGTGTGCCTTCCTCGTCGATCGAGCCGTTGGTAATCCACATCTTACGGCCGTTGATTATCCAAGAGCCATCCTCGCGCTGCTCGGCGCTGGTCTGCATACCGAGGACGTCTGTTCCGTATCCCGGCTCGCTCATCGCCATACAGCCGATCCACTCACCGCTACACAGTTTCGGCAGTATCCGCTGCTTCTGCTCTTCGCTGCCGTTGTGAGCGAGGTTGTTGGCGATAAGTTGGTCGTGAGCAAGATATGCTAGGCAGAGTCCGGGGTCGGAGTAAGAAATCTCCTCATTGATGATAGCCACCGCAGTGGCGTCCATTCCTCCGCCGCCGTACTCAAGAGGAACAGAGATCCCAAGAATCCCCTGCTCACCCAGTCTACGGAACAGTTTGGAGTTGAACTTCTCATCACGGTCGTGCTCAAGAGCTTGAGGTTCAACCTCGTCACAGACGAAGCTGCGTACCATCTCACGCAACATCGCGTGCTCTTCAGTGGGATTCGCGATGTCCAGTTCGCGCCAGTCCCCTCCCATGGTATCGCTAAGCGCCGCCTTCGTATGAGTGATTCGCAGAAGCACGCCTACGGCGTGACCCTTCTGCTGTCCCTCGGGAATGGAATTACCTCGCGGATGTGGTCGGCCCCAGACAGCCACGCGCAGACCCTATCGACACCGAGGCCGAAGCCGCCGTGAGGTACGCCCCCGTAGCGGCGAATGTCGATGTAGAACTCGTATGGCTCGCGAGGAGTTCCCTCCTCATCAATGCGCTCAAGAATCTCCTTCTCAGACCAGGTCCGCTCACCTCCGCCCACAATCTCGCCATACCCCTCAGGAGCAAGTAAATCGTGGCAGAGAACATATTTCTCATCATCTGGGTCGGGGCGATGGTAGAACGGCTTGGCTATTCTTGGATAGTGCGTCAAGAAATGGGGGACGTCGAAATCAGAGGTTAGCACCTTCTCCTTAGAATAATCAAGGTCTTGGCCCCATTCGACAACCACTCCCTTACTTTGCAGAATCTCGATGGCCTCGTCGTACCGCATCCTGGGATATTCACTATCTGCATAGTTAGCGATTAAATCGAGGTCTCGTCCCAATTCGGTCAACTCGTCCGACCTCTCATCCAGTAGGGACTTAGCGATGTGCCTAACTACGCCCTCGCCATACTCCATGATCTCAGAGTTGCTCGCCCAAGCGACCTCCATCTCAGCATGCCAGAACTCTGTGAGATGTCGCCTAGTGCGGCTCTTTTCTGCCCGGAAAGAAGGGGCCATAGTGTACAGGCGCTCGAGAGCGGGCATCGCCGCCTCTGCATAGAGTTGCCAAGATTGAGTTAGGTATGCCTTACGATCGAAATAGGGTACCTCAAACAGGGTGCTGCCGCCCTCTACGGCCCCAGCTACGAAGTTCGGGGCTTGGTACTCGATGAAATCTCGGTCCCGGAAGTATGAGTGAATGGCTCCGAACACAGTCGAGCGCATCTTCAGCATCGTAGTCATCCGGCTGGTTCGCAGATACAAGTGTCGGTTATCCAGCAGGAACTCGGTCTGACCTCCGTCTGCTTCGGCCATGGCGGACTCGGTTATTGGGAATGGTCGTTCAGGATTCACTGCACCAACAATCTCCCCTGAACTTACCAGCACCTCATGACCGTGCTCCCTGTCGGTGGCCTCGACTGTGCCGCGGATGATTACGCTGGACTCTATGAGGGACGTACGGAGGTCCTCGAATGTATCGTCACCGACGTCTTTGCGCTTGACTACGCACTGCACGACACCAGTAGAATCTCGAATTACTAGGAACCAGATTTTGTTCGAACCTCGAGACCTGTGTATCCAACCCTTCAGTTCGACCTCGGACCCGTCGTAATCTCCGGCTCTTACGTCGCCGACCCAGTGCTGCTTGCTCATCGGCTCACTTCCTGTCGGCTACTCGCTCGCTCATCGGTTAAGAAACCTCGATTCAAAGGTGTGTTTGGATGGCGAGTCTGACGGGGTTCGAACCCGCGACCGCCCGGTTAAGAGCCGGGTGCTCTACCTGACTAAGCTACAGACCCAGCCCACCGACTTGACGCCACTCTATAACCGCGACGGAGCGTGAAATCAGTCCAGTCTGCCGTCTTCCTTGATTATAGTTAGCACTTCTGACGGAGTCGCCATCACGACCGCGTCGCACATGCCGACGAATAGCCCCACCTCGACGACACCGTCAACCGAGAGAATCAGTTCTTCCAGCTTACCTGGGTCTGAGATGGTGGGGCCGAACTCGCAATCGAGGATGTAGCCGTCGTTGTCAGTAACATAGGGTATCTGACCGCCGCGCAGCCTCACCGGCCCGGGGCATATTGAATCTAATTCATCCCGAACTCTCTCCCAGTCATTGGTACCGACCTCAAGAGGTAGGTCAAATCCACCAAGGACGGACACCTGCTTGCGGTCATCTGCCACCACGACCATGGCCCCCGATGCAGCGGCTACCCTCTTCTCCCGTGTGAGGGCCCCGCCGCCACCCTTGATGAGTTGGAAATCCGAGTCGAACTCGTCCGTGCCGTCTATCGTCAGATCGACCTCACCAGCCTTCTCTAGGGTGAGTAGAGGGATACCAAGGCTCTCTGCTAGATGTCTAGTCGCCTCGCTGGTTGGGACTCCTTTGACCTGTAGGCCCTCCTCGGCCATCCTGCGTCCAATCTCCAGTACCGTGTAGCGGACTGTGGAGCCGGTTCCGAGGCCTAGTGTCATGCCACTGCTGACGAATGAGCAAGCAGCGATTCCGGCCTCGCGCTTCAGCGCCTCGACCTCGTCCACGATACTCGCTGAAGGTGTGCCGCGCATCATGGTTTCCGCGGGTGTTTGTCGTACAAGACTGCGATCTGAGCAACCGAGGGGTTCATGCGAGGCACCTGCGCCCGTGAGTGCGAGGGAGCAGGAGGGTTGCTGACAGTGTACGACACTGAGGAAAGTCCCCTCTCCATGATGCAGGTGGTCCGACGCAAGTCGGAGGCCCGGGAGGGTCGGCTCTGCAACAGAAACGAACCGCGCCAGGCGCACTATGAACCCGCAAGGGGGAGGTTTCCTGACCGTGGCTGGAACGAGCACCCCCACCGGAGCAAGTCCAAGCAGGTCTGCATGGCATCGACAGGACCGGGTAGGACGCATAGTTGAATGCGACCAGCCGAAAGGTGAACAGAAAGGGGCTTACTCCCTGCACCCTCGCCCAACTGCATAGCGACAGCGTTCGCTATTCGATGACCGCCTCGAGCACAGTCTCTACAGACAGCACCCCGCTCTGCTCGTAGTCGAGCCAAGACTCTCCTCGGGTGATTCGATGGCCGAACTCGTGATAGGCGACAATCATCGCTGGCAGAAGGATTGAGCTAGTCAGCAGAGCTAGAATGAGTAACAGCATCATCAATACGAAGAAGTTCTGTAGTCCGGGGATGGCTACGAACAGCCCGGCTGAGAGGCCAGCACAGGTCGTGGCAGTGGTCTCGAAGATGGTCTGACCGGTCCTAGCCACGGACTTGACGATGCCAGCAGGAGTCTCCCCCTCGTCTTTGATTCGATCAACGATGTGGATAGAATCATCCACTCCTATGCCGAAGACAATTGTTCCCACCATGGCGGTGAAGAAGTTGACGTTAACGCCTCCACTGCGCATCAGCAGCGGCTGCCAAACCACCACAACTCCTACTGCAATCATAGTGAATAGAGCCAGCCGAGGTGAGCGGAACAGGAAGGTCATGGTGATGAGCAGTATGAGCATCGTAGCTACGGTAGTTTCTGACTGGGCCTCGTGGACCCCATCGTTGACGTCGATGGATACCGGCAGCCCTCCTGTCAAGAGTGAGTTGAAGGTCTGATCCAAACCCAGACCCTGACAGGTCCAGGCCGAGCCCCCACATCCTACACCCGTCAGGAAGCCATCTATGGCATCTCGTAGGGAGCCTGCATCGGCCAGATTGAGATAGGGCTGGTTCACGTAAACCAGAGTCTTTGTCTCGCCTGAGCCCTGATCGGCATTCATCAGCATTGAGCGAATCTCTGGAGAGAGGGTGTCGAAAGCCACATTGACCATGTCCTCGCGGCTGGACGCAGCGTAGGCCCAGCAATCAGGGCGCAAGGGATTAGTCGACTCGTCCCAACACTCATCATGAAGGATTTCCCAAAGACTCTCATCATATAATTCCAAATCTCCAATCACGATATCTACATGTATTGATTTCAGAATGGTTACTAAACTGACGGTAGAGGTATTAGCCACTTGGTCAATTTTGTTGACTTGCATGATATCTATGGCATCGAGTATAGGGAGGTCTCGAATTGGGGCTGTATCATTCTGAGCCCCTCTCTGAGTAGCATCTACGATGAACATGTTAGTCTGTCCGCCATCGAAGACGTAGCTGTATTCTCTGAGAGTCTCATATGATTCTAGACCTGGGGGAACCTCGTCCGCGGCGCCGCTTATTCCCTGTCCGAGTTGTTCCTCAAGAATACGGGCTCCCGAGAAAGTCAAGAATATGGTGACTATCAGAACTATGACCGTGGCCTTGACTGGAATCTCCCCTATTGACTCCCACATCTTATCGAAGGCTTTTGAACGACTCTTTCTGTATTTCAGTAACTGAACCAGCGCAGGGACCATTAGCATCGATAATACGAAGGTCGTCGAGATACCTAGTAAGAGTGTTGTTCCAACAGTCCTCATAGGCTCTATCGGAACCAAACTGGGCCACCTGAGTACGCTGAAGCCGATGATAGTGGTCAACGCGGATAGGAATATGGCGTGCCCAGTAGTGAGCACTGCCCTGACTGTCGCTGTGAGGCTGATATGAGTATCCCACGGGTCGATATCCTCGGTCTGGAAGCCGTCCCTCTGAGCCGACCAAGCCATCTCAAGACGTTCCTCAATCAACTCAATTCTGTTCTCCTCTATCCTGTTGGTCAAATGCAGGGCGTAGTCCACCCCCAGCCCGACCAGTATGGGACCAACCGAGATGATCATTGGAGTGAGCATGATGTCGGCGATGACGGTGATGCCGAATGTTATCGCTAGACTCATCATAATAGGGGCACCGCAGATAATAATGACCTTGGGGTTACGGTGTAGAAGTAGCATAGCCAGTGAGACTAGAACTATACTGATGGGGAGCATCCTGTCGACAAGTTCGATGTAGATTGCATCGGAGATGTCGTGCACCACTGGAGTCAGCCCGGTAATAGTGATGGCCTTGCGGTTGTCGGTTGAAGTGAATTCGTCCATTGTTGAGGTAGGAGTATCGTATACTCTGTGACACAGTTGGCAGTCCGCAGGATTTGACTCCTCGTAAATCAACTGTTGAGAGTGCTTGATGAAGGCCTTGTGATCCCTCAATATTCCATCTGGATTCTCTTCAGTTGAGCCTTTTGGATCCGGACGAGATGTGATGTCAGTTTCCGACATATCGAACTTCAGTCCCATGATGACTACTCCAGTATCCCAGATGCCGTCGTTGTTGGTGTCACGAACGAAGTTAGATAGGAGTGGTTCGGCATCCTCGACGAATCTGTCTATTCTCTCCTGTGCTCCAGAGCCTTCTGGAATCGAGTACCCCTCGTAGGGATTGAGTGATGAGATCGCGCAGTCTTCGTTGTCTCCTGTCGGCAGTGCATACTTTTCCATCGCGCAGTTGAAGCGGTAGTTGGACGAGTTTGCCTCCTTGATAATCTGCGCAGGAGAGATTATCCAAACGACGCCGTCAATTCCCCCTCTGTCCTCCTTGTTGTAGTCGAGTCCGGACTGATAGCCACCTATCCCTCGATTCTGATCGTCCCCCTCTATCCACGAGATCTGTTTCAATATCTCTACACTAGTGATATTCTCTGTTCCTCTATGACTGGAATCGTCGACAGCGTTGTCGGTCTGCACATACAGAATGAAAATGTCAGTCGACCACTGCTCCCTAACCTGCTGCAATAGGATAGTGGAGTCGGCTCCATCGGGCAAGTATATCTCGACGTCTCCGTTGATTTGGTGCTCGAACTCCATGGCATCCCTACCGATTACCGTAGTTACCAGAAGGAGGAGGATTACGATACTGGCCGGACTTCTGAGTATCGATGAATAGGTCAACTCGACCGTCCTGCGAGTGGTAGCCTCGGCGGCATCGCCTACGTCATCGATTAGTTGGGCCATGGTGTCCAATCCTTCGCCGACGAAACTGCCAGCAAAGCCCTCGCGAGCACTGTCAAAGGATTCTTTGAGAGGCTTGAGTTTCTCAAAGAAGCCGTCCCAAAAAGCGGCCTCGTCATCACGGCCTTCTCCATCTCTGATGGAGTACTTGTCCTCCGGCTCAACTCGCGCCACGGGATGGGGCCTCCACGGGAGCCAAATGAAGCGTTCGCATAGGTTCCGTGTGGGAGACGTATTACGGATGAGATTAGAAATTCTGGAACTGACTGACCGTGTTACAGCTTACTCGCCGTCAGTCGGAGACAATCGAATCCCTGAAAGTGGATGAGCCACCCGAGGGAGATTATGGCTAGGAGAAGGAGGATGGCTGCCCCCAAGGGCAGGGATGACGATGTCAGGTTGATGGCAGCTCTGGTAACCTTTGGAGTTACTAGCATGATCCTGATGGCAGTGATGTTTCTGGCACCTGTGGTCAAGGTTGGCCCTTCAGAGGGTGAATTGGCTCCCGACTTCTCTGCTCAGGCTTACAGCGGCGGAGAGTGGGAAGGCTTCCGTCTGTCTGATTTGTTCAACAAGAGCTGGGTACCGGGTGGAGACGGTCATTGGATAATAGTGCAGTACATCGATACTGACTGTCCGTACTGCTGGAGCGAGGGCGAGATGATGAGCCAGTTACACTCGCAATGGAATCAGGAAGTAACCTTCGTCACCGTTGTGGTTGAACTTGGAATCCAAGGTCACGACAGCAGCAGAGGAGAAGTGGAGGCTTTCAGGGACAAGACCCCTTACGACGGCTGTAATACTAACTCGAACTGCGCAGATAGACCTGGAAATCCGCACTCGTGGATCTACATCGACGACCTGAATTCGAGGACAAGTGGCGACTGGGAATTGCCCGGAACGCCATTCGCCGCACTGCTACAGCCTGACGGAATAGTGGCTTGGAATCACAATCAGCCCGAGAATCATCCCACCGGAGAAGAGATGGCCGGGGCGCTTCAAAGACTGGTCGGTGGTTCCTGATGGCGGTTCTAGACCCACCTCTGATGATATTCATCGCCGGACTAGCGGTTGCCTCGGCCATCGCCCTGCAAGCTAGATCAAAGGATGGCGAAGACGGCACTAGGGCGATGATCGATTCGGGCTTGGTGTTCTCAGTTGTCGGACTGATGTCCTCGGGCTGGACCTACGCCATCCACAACTCGATTCTTGATTCGGGCAGTACCACCATGTGCGCCTCCGAGGGCCTAGTGCAGTGCGGCTCGGTTATCGGTGATCCAAATTGGAATAATCTCTTCGGCATCCCATGGGGAATCACTGGTCTACTCTCTTTCAGCTTGCTGTTCTTCCTCTTCCTATCTATGCGGATGGATATGCACGCGAAGTGGGCCGAGTCGTTCGAGCTCTACTCGTTACTTGCAGGGCTCGCTGGGCTTCCCTTCGTCGCCTTCCTAGTTTTCGTGGAGCTGACTCAGGTCAAAGGCGCCCCTCACATCTGCCCATTCTGCACGGTCGCTCACTTGTCTCTGATAGGCTTCCTCGCTACCGCCCACGCACTGCGGGTCCGCCGTAAATCGTGGTGATGCAAGCAGAGTGGAATGTGGGCCTGATTCGCAGCCGACGGCGACCCGATGGACTCAAGGGTGACCCTAGGGTCGCGCGGCCATGGAACTGGTCACAGGCGGTGCCGGGTTCATCGGCTCTCACCTAGTGGATTCCCTGGTAGCCCAGGGCAAGCGCGTGCGTGTGCTCGACAACTTCAGCAGTGGGCGCGAGGAGTTTCTCTCCCATCACGCTGGCTCGGACATGGTGGAAGTCATGAGAGGAGATTTGCTCAATCTAGAATCCGTGAAGTCGGCCATGGAGGGTGTGGACACAGTCCACCACATGGCAGCAAACCCTGACATCAGACTGGGCATCTCTGTAACCGATACCGACCTCAGACAAGGCACGATAGCAACTTACAATGTACTAGAGTCAATGCGTATGGAGGGAGTGAATAGGATTTCATTCTCTTCGTCCTCGGCAGTGTACGGTGAGGCTTCCCAGATGCCGACGCCCGAGACATATGGTCCAATAAAGCCAATTTCGCTCTACGGGGCTTCCAAACTCGCCTCGGAAGCCCTGATTACCGCTTGGTGCGGCACCTTTGGCGCCAAGTCATGGATACACAGGTTCGCCAACATCGTCGGCCCTAGAGGAACACATGGCGTCATCTACGACTTCGTGCACAAGCTCAAGTCTGATCCTTCTCGGCTAGAGGTACTAGGAGACGGTCGGCAAGAAAAGTCGTACATGTCAGCCGAGGACTGCGTCGGTGCTATGCTGCACCTAATTGACGGCGTCGACGCTGATGTCAACCTGTATAATCTCGGGACCGGAGACACCTGCTCGGTTGGCAGAATCGCAGAGATTGTGGTCGAGGAGAGCGGCCTGGAAGGGGTCTCAATAGAATACACTGGAGGAGATCGTGGCTGGGCTGGCGATGTTCCAAAAACCTCCCTTGATGTCGAGTTTCTATTCTCCACCGGATTCTCGCCCGGAATGCAGTCGGAGCAGGCCATCAGACACACTGCTCAGGCGCTGATAGACGAGATTGGCCTGTGAGCACTTGCCCGGCGAGCCCCCTTCATAACCCCGTGACCCGAGGACTCAGTATGAGCAAGCGCTGGTATCAAGACAACAGGCGCGATGCTTGGAGGAGGATAGCGCGCTCCAAGGGTTATCGCACGCGTTCGGCGTACAAGCTCAAGCAGATCCAAGAGCGCTTCGGCATCATCCGCAGAGGAGATGCGGTGCTCGATGTGGGATGCCATCCTGGAGGATGGACTCAGGTAGCCGTCGAAGAGGCCGGAGAGGAAGGGCTGGTAATCGGAGTGGACTTGCTGGCGACATCTCCAGTCGACGGTGCTAGCATCATCATCGGCGACATCTCCGAGGAGGATACGATTGCACGGATAAGACAGACTATGGGTGAGCGTCAACTGAATGTCGTGGTCAGTGATATCTCCCCCAATCTGACTGGACGATACGACACCGATCAGACAATCTCACTTGAGCTTTCGACTCTGGTCCTCGATGCGGCAATGGAGTTCATCCCCCCTGGTGGCAGCTTCGTCACGAAAATCTTCCAGGGCATAGGTATCGAGGGTCTGGTCACCGCTGCTCGGGATCGCTTCTCCAATGTCCAGAGATACTCGCCCACGGCAAGTCGAAGTGCGTCCTCGGAGACCTATCTGATCTGTCAGAATAGACTTCCTCGCGCCCGAGGGAAAGCACGGGGGAAGAGTGCAGCGGAGCAGGTGCAGAACCACTTGTCTGAACTGGGGATTGTCGTTGAGGAGGAGTCTGATGAGGTGGAGTCGAGGGTCGGTTTCAGGCGCATTCAGAAGCGTGAGGAGGAGTGACTACAATCACTCTGAATCCCGGTCATATGGCTCTATATTCTGCCACTCGGATGCGTCCGACCGAGAGACAACTGCGTGTACCCATTCGGAATTTGAGCAGTTGAAAACCTCGTGCGGTAGACCCGGTTCGATGTAGAACATGTCGCCCTCGCTGTGTACTACAGACTTCCTACAACCCGGACCATACTCGTGACGGACACTACCCTGCAGGAGATAGACCATGACATCGAAACCAACGTGGATATGAGCTTTGGCGATCCCTCCAGGAGGGATGTATGCACGATTCATCGACAGGCCTGTAGAGGGGGTGTTCTTGCCGGACAGGCCGGGTGCGTACTCGATATTGTTCCAGCCTCTAACTTTCTCCAATTGCCTGAGGCTCCATATCCCGCCTTCGTCGGTCACGTAGCGACCCAAATCCTCTTGCTCTCCTGACAGACCAATCTCCTCCTCGCCCATACTATCAAAGAACGAGGGGCGGCAGTCTGATTTGAAATGTTCTCAAGACTTTAATCGGACCACTGCAAGGATGTTATCACCACTACTCTCGGTCAACGCTAAAAGGGGAGTGCAGTTCGCCGCGTCACCGAGGAACGACAATGTCACGGAGAGCAGACTTCTGTGTATCATCCGGATTGCCCTTAGTTGACAAGAGGAGTACTGCATTCCCTTGCCCTGAATGCGGCCACTCGATTGGTCGCAGCGAGCAGAGCAGGATGCAGGCTGTCAAGTACGTATGTCCCGAGTGCAGGTTCGAAGGGCCCTGATTGAGAGGTGATCAAATGGGGCATGTCGTTGTGAAGTACAAGGTCACTATAGATCAGCCCGAGGATGGTACTCCTGACTACGACAGAATATCTGAGCAAATTAGTGGTTTTGAAGAGGTTCAAGCTGTAGAGGTCAAGCCACTGGCCTTCGGAATGATGTTTATCGAGGTCCAAGTGGTCCTCGGAGAAGGCGAGGGTATTGTCGACGACTTTGAGAATAGAGTCAGAGGAATCAATCCACTAGTGGGCCAGATAGAGGCTCTTGAGATGGGTCGCCTCTGATTCAGTAGTGGTCTAATGGAGACTTCATTAGTTCTCGCATGAGCACTGTAGCATAGGTTCCTGGCGGCAATTCGAACTTCATCCTGAGGCTGGCGCCATCGGGGTGCCACCGGTCTGTCTCGCCCGGACCTCTCTCCCACTTCTCTGAGGCTGAAGAGTCTGAGAGTTCAGGGGCCTCCTCGACCGAGAACGAGCGGAAGGGTACTGCAAGCGGCCTGCGTGTTCCCGATGAAGACAGACGAGGAATTCTCGAAACGTTCCAATCCGCATCCGCCAAATCGGTGTTCTCGAGCGCTTGGTACTCAATCTCTCCAGGCTGGCCCTGTGCGAAGATTGCACTACCTCCGGGCAGTGGACCGGTCACCGCCAGTCTGCCTAGTCTGCAGTTGCGTCGGCACCTCTCAAGATTGGACTCGCTGACTAAGGCCATCTTGGAAACGTCGATTCGTCCGTTTGACTTCATCGGGGCAACCAGATCACCCAACTCAGGATCTACGAGTGAGAGTCCTGATGCCAGACGTCCGGCTAGTGCGTGATTGAAGGTAAGCGACTGTAGAGAGTGTATGGTCAGAAGTTGTAAGGAGTGAGGTAGGCTCTTGTAAGCTCCGAGCCAGTTCTCGGGGTCTTTCATCAATCTCTCGAGTATGCCCCTCTCGTAACCTAAGTGACGGGGTATAACCTCCAAGCAGCTCTGGGGGTCCTCAGTCTTGCGCCACATGGTTCTGAAAGCCGCCACATCCTCGGTTGAATTGTGTCCTGCCATCCCTAGATACAAGTCGCAAGCCTTCTTGTAGTCGCCCTCGATTACCGCCCTGCCCACTTCTGGAGTGACTGGCCTAGTAGCGCCGAACCTCTGCGGGCCGATCCAATTGGGAAACGCGTCTGCCCCCATCCTCTCGGACATGCTCGACTGCATCACTCTGACTCTCCTCATAGCCTCCTTGCCATCAATCGAACTACCGTCCGAATTGCAGCAGCCTCGGACGGTGATAGTGAATCTGTTCCCGTCGTGGTCGCTCATTCCTATCTTCTGGTGGGTCCTGCCGAGAATCTCGATCGTTGAGTCGGCAATACTAACCTCTTCCACTTTGGACTGGGGGGCGTCGATGACTAGGATTTGCGTCGTCACGGCCCGCTTGTCCTTCATCCCAGAGGAGAATACCCTCTTCCGACTGATTCTACAAGCCTTAGCCAGACGGCTGAGGTATCGATTGGTTTCCCAGTTGTTCAGAGTAACTCGCACAACCGTGAACCTTCCCTTGGGATCGAGCGCTGGAATCTGAGAGACCTCTTCGACTCTGAAATCCTCTACTCTAACCTTCAGTACACCGCCAGTCCCCTCTCCTTCCGCGGACCAAACTGTCAGTCCCAGATGCTCCTCCACAGAGCCGGCTATCAAATCCTCACCGCCTTCACAGCTTGAGCTTAGAGAGATCCTTTGAGATGCCGGAGCACAGGCTCTTGAACACCTTCTCAGCGTTCTTGCCCTTGACGGCCCTAAGATACAGTTCCGGTTCATCGAGGTCGGGGTGGTTCTGGAAGTAGTTCGCGTACTCGACGTCCTTGCTGCTGTTGAGTCTGGAGCGGAACAACTGCAGGGTCGTGTGACTCTCCCCTACCATTCGCAGTCTTAGTTCGCGACCTTCATTCATTAGTACCTTGATTGGCATGACAGCCGCCCGACCAGCCCTTCCCTTTTGAGGGCTTTCATACTCATGTTGGACCCCCTCCGGGGTCCAAGCAGAGCCTAAGTTATACAGGGGGTGGTTTTGGCCGCAACATGGCGAATGGGGGGCCGGTCTCCGAGCCCCTGGTAAGGGCATTTGAGAAATCCGCCCTTCCAATAGTGGTGCTGAGTGTCCTTTTCACAGCTGCAATGGCTCAGGTCCTGCTAGAGTTTCCCGGTTTCACCACAGACATAGCCTCATTCGCTCCCGAAACTGAATCAGATGCCGCTGAGGATAGGATTGACGAGGTCATGCAGGCCTCGCCTCATCTAATATACATCAATGTCGAGCCTTATGACCAAGCGGCTGACGGAACCAACTCGTGCGAGAACTCGCCCTGTAACGTCCTCGAGATAGCTGCGCTACAGCAACTATCGGACGACCTAGATAGGATTGAGGGCTTCTCAGGGGCCAATCGAGGATTCATCATAGCCCACATGAATGCCGCTGGAATGCTTGAGAGTGCCCTTGAAGAGAGGGATGAACAAGGCCGCAGCCTCAGTGACTTCACTGATTGGGAGGATCTGCTCAGTGCGGTGAGTGAGGGTGAGAGGTGCTCTGATGCGATAGGGAATGAACAGGCCATCGCCTCGGCTTCTTTCGCTGCGTCGGCAATGCTCCACAAAGATCTGGACTATGCACCAGTCTGCGAATGGCTTGACAGCGGCGAGGGAGACCCCACGCCTTCTGCCTCGAGCACCATGTGGGTGATTGAGATTAGCGGAGATATCAGCGATGACGAGAGGCGCGAAAAGACATCTGTGATCAGGACCATGTTGACAGCAAAACACCCTCTAGGAGAGAGTTCATCACTTTCCTACGGAGTCATCTCTGACGATCTGATTAGTCATGATATTAACCAGTCGACAATGGACAACCTAGTCTGGCTTCTTCTAATCGCTGTGATGGTGGTGGTGGCCCTCCTAGCTATCGCCTTCCGCTCCTTTATGATGGTGGCAGCGCCCCTTCTCGGACTGTCTGCCGCTTTGGTCTGGACCTACGGCATCGTAACTCTGCTGGGGATGCGGATGTCAGTTCTCGAAGTTGCGGTTGCTCCGGTCGTGCTCGGATTAGGCATCGATTACTCAATCCATATGCAACGAGGCTACGAATTCGCCAAGAAGCGTCCCATTAGTGCAGCCAGGGCTTGGGTTGAGTCGTTCTCCGTACTGCGGCTCGCCCTGTCTTTAGCAGTGGTGACCACTGTATTCGCATTCCTCGCCAATCTGTCATCCGAACTTCCCCCCCTCAGGACCTTTGGATTCACCCTAGCCCTCGGAGTGGTTTCGGCCTTCGCAGCCAGCACCATCACTGTAGGAGCGGTGCACGTTGTTGTCGAGAATAGCGCGGGGGAGATGCATCACAAAGGCCTCCGGATGGACAGGACAGCGGACCTAGCGACCCGATTCCAGAGGAGAAACACCGCGAGAGTTCTGCTGATAGTGGCGATGATTACCATGGGCTCTGTCATCGTGGCAATAAGGGAGCTTGACACCAGTTTCGAGCTGACTGACTTCCTTTCTGAGGAGGGGATGGAAGTCATGGAAGTGAGAAACGACATCTACGACTCTTACGATGCTGCGGCTTGGAAGTCGGTGATCATACTCGTTGAGCCAGAATTCCAAGAAGACGCCCTGTCCGGAGAGAGGGACCTGATGAAGGGACTGGGATTCTTCGATGGCAGAATCTCTGGACTTCCAGAAGTTGTCAACCCGACCAATACTGGGACCCAGCGTCCATCCTATGACGGGCTCTATCCCATTCTGAGGGATGCCGTCGAGAACGACCCGGGGCTGGGCGAGACTTTCCACCTAGGTATCTTCGGAGGCCAACTGGGCGTCGCAGACGGATTTGAGGAGGGGGATCTGACTGCTGCCGTGACTTCTCTACTGAGCAACGACTCGATGGGCGATGCCCTGAGGGGGCATACTTGGGCCGAGAGGACTGCGATGCACGTGGCCCTTACAGAGGACGGGGAGTCGATCAGGTTCCTCAAGATGCGGGTTGACGTTTTGGTCAGGACCAGTGAAGAGGCCCAGGAAGTAGCAGAGGTCTTCTCGAAACAGGCCCAATTGCTGGAAGATGATGGTTTAATCGGTGGCGATGTCTACATCACAGGAGATGTCGTAGTCCTCAACAACGTGCTCTCAGGGCTGGTGATTTCGCAAGTCGAATCGACGGCCATCAGCCTGTTCGTTTCGATGTTGGTGCTGGTTCTGCTAACTAGGAGGATCGGTCAATCACTAGTCGTGATTCTGCCCGTCGGCCTCGCCGGAGCTTGGGTTGTCGGTGCGATGGCGATGATCGGAATGAACTGGAACGTCCTGACAATCATGATCACCGCCCTGACCATCGGACTTGGTATCGACTACTCGATTCACGTCTGGAGGAGGATAGAAGCGAACAGGAACTCAGGTATGGGAACATGGGAGGCAATGCGGGACATGTACTCGACAACGGGGACTGCTCTCCTGCTCTCCGCCGGAACCACAATCTGTGGTTTCATGGTACTGCTGCTGTCGCCCATCCCGGTCATCCAGGACTTCGGCATAGTGAGTTCGATATCTGTGCTGTTCTCGTTAGTGATGGCGCTGC
>Ga0206678_10000940_pt1 | contig 18657 bp, 19 predicted proteins | sample M180m12015metaG_FD_155453 | JGI IMG/M metagenome (GOLD analysis project Ga0206678, IMG submission 155453) | Ammonia-oxidizing marine archaeal communities from Monterey Bay, California, United States - M1 80m 12015 | ecosystem: Environmental > Aquatic > Marine > Intertidal zone | place: USA... | reverse complement strand
CTTCCAGCAAACAAATTCAAGGCAAAGAGCTCTCATTTAACAACTTAGCTGATGCTGATGCAGCCCTTGAATGTGTTCGAAATTTTGATGATCCTAGTTGTGTTATTGTTAAACATGCGAATCCATGCGGTGTAGCCAGTAGAGATACTATCCTTGAAGCCTATTTGGATGCATACAAAACTGACCCAACTTCAGCATTCGGCGGCATTATCGCCTTTAATCGTGAACTCGACAAGCAAACTGTACAAAAGATTATTGAACAACAATTTGTAGAAGTAATTATTGCTCCCAGCTTAAGCAACGACGCAATAAGTGCCCTATCCAAAAAAGAAAATATTCGAGTCCTTGTATGTGGAAATTTAGATAAACAAAGACCCTCATTGGATTATAAGCGAATCTCTGGTGGCTTGTTAGTTCAGGATAAGGATTTGGGAGATCTAAACATAAACGATCTGCAATGTGTAACTCAAACCAAGCCAACCGACTCACAAATGACTGATTTATTGTTTGCATGGAAAGTAGCAAAATGCGTTAAGTCTAATGCCATTGTCTACGCCAATAATCAAATGACGATAGGGATAGGGGCTGGTCAAATGTCGAGAATCTACTCTGCGAAAATAGCAGGCATTAAGGCCGAAGAAGAGGGGCTTAAAGTCGAAGGCTCCGTTATGGCATCAGATGCATTCTTCCCTTTCCGTGACGGCATAGAAGCTGCCGCCAAAGCTGGCATTAAGGCAATCATTCATCCAGGTGGCTCAATACGTGACGATGATATAGTCGACGCAGCCAATGAACTCAGTATTGCTATGGTGTTTACAGGAATGCGCCACTTTAAGCACTAAAAGGAAAATGTTTTAAGGAAAAATTATTATGATAAAGACTGCAGGCGAATTGATAGCTGAAGCCCAAACTCAGATTGATTGTGTTGACGTAGTTTCAGCCAAAACGCTCTACGATAACGCAGAAAATCCGGTAATTATTGATGTTCGCGAGGCACAAAATGCTGAAAAATCCAAAATTAAAGATTCAATCAATATTTCTCGCGGGTTAATTGAAATGAAAATTTCCAAACATTGTCCCGATTCTGAAAGCTTAATTTTGACCCACTGTGGTGGTGGTGGTCGTGCATCTCTAGCCGCATTAACCCTGCAAAAGATGGGTTATACCAATGTCCATGCTATAACAGCGACGTTTGATGATATAAAAAATGTTTTTGGCTGATCCTGTTTAAGTTCAAATTAATTAACCAATTGTTATTATTCGAAACGATTTTGACTTTCAGTAAACGAGTCTTTAGCAGAATGCAAAAACACAGCTGCTGATATTCCTGATGACCCGAATATCATACACATTACCATAATCTGATATCTAACTGCAATCAAAGGTGATACGCCTGATAATATTTGTCCAGTCATCATTCCTGGCAGAGAGACTAGCCCAACGGCTAGTAGCATATTGGTTATTGGTATCAATGATGTTCGGAGTGCAATTACTTTTGCTTTTTCATATGTCTGCCCTTGTTTAAGTTCGGACTCTAAACGTTCAGCTGATAAACTGATACTGTTCATACAGTTTGCAAATATCATTCCTCCAAGTGGAATCATGAAGCTAGGTGAATACCAGGGCTTTAATGACAACACACCTTGAGTCATCAAGAGAAGAACTGTGACTCCACCTAAAACTATTGAGTATACAGCGTTCAATAATAGTGTTTTTCGAGGCAAGGAGGTTGTTCTTAGTGAAATCCAACTGGCCACTAGGAGCATAATAATGAGTACTGTAATTACAATGTAATTACTATGGGTTTGAAAAATATAAGTCAGTACGTATCCAATCAATAACAACTGTACTAACATTCTGAAAATCGCGTAAACGGTTGTTTTATAACCCATATTCCAACGCCATATTATGGCAATGACCACTAAAACTGGAATAAACGCTAAAGACAAATTAACTAAAGAGATATTTTGTACAATATTGTTCATAAATAATTGATTTTATCCTTCATAGACTATGAACCCTGGATGTTTTAATATCTCAATGAAAGGCAACTTAAGCCACCATCTAATTTTTGAAACTCTGCAACATCCGTTTCTATTACCGGATAACCTGCATTCTCAATTCTTTGCTTTGTAGTTGGGTATCCTAAAGGAATTATTACTGATTCATTAACCCAAATGCAATTAGCTGCATAGCTTTCTTTTTTGGGAATTTCTATTGGATTGAATTGCTCAAATAAAGAATCGTTTATAAATTCACCACAAACAACTAAATTATTTTTCTCTAAGTATGATAAACCAGTTTTTAGATGCAGTACCTTTTTCAGAGAAATAGTTGATGCGCTCATTCTGTATTTATTTAGAATTTGGATAATTTGTTTAGCGCCTTCAAGGTTGGTTCTCTCCGATAGTCCGATATAGTAGTGATTACCAACCATCATAATATCTCCCCCTTCTATAGTTCCAGGCGCCTCTATCGCTTCAATATTATTGAATTTCTGTTTGAGTATATACTCTATTTCATTTACTTCACCTCTTCGAGAAGGTGCTCCAGGACGTGTGATAATTGCACAATTTGGCGTGATAAGTGCGACATCTTCTACAAAAGTAGAGTCAGGATATTCTTCACAGGACTCCAAAACAAAAACATCTAAACCACATTTTGTTAAAGCATCGATATATGATTGATGCTGGATAATTGCCTGTTCATAATTTGGTAATCCAAGAGTTTTTGAATCACTTAAACCCTCAACAATGCTCCTTCCTGGAGTCCTTACAATAGCATTGGTAAACATAGATTACCCATTAATTAACTTTCACCACTCTATCCAGTTGGTGTTTCGACCAATAGCCTCAAGTCCTTTTGTGAGGGTCTTTTCATCTTTTGCATAGTTTATTCGTATACATTGGTGCTGGTGGTTCCATTCTTCATCCAAGCCAATAAAAAAATCATGCCCGGGTATGATGTAGACGCCTTCATCTTTAAGGTTTTTGTAGAGTTGTTCGGACGTTATTGACAAATTTGGAAACCAAAGCCACATAAAAAATGCACCTTCAAGTTTATGAAGATATACATCCGTATCAGCAAGAATAGTATTAAAAAGACTGACTGCAGTTGTCGCCTTTTCTTCGTAGTAAGGTCTTATAACCTCTTGACAAAGTCGCAGCAATTCCTGATCCTTGATCATTCTTGTGAGCAAGGTAGGTCCAACACTACTTGGCGCTAAAGCCATAATTCCACTTATTCTACTTAAAGCTTCAATGGTCTCATGATTAGCAATAACGATTCCAGTTCTAAGACCCGGAAGACCAAGCTTTGATAGCGACATGCACAAAATAATGTTGGCATTCCACTTCAGTGATGCTTGGGTATAAATAGCACCTGGAAAGGGTTGTCCATAGGCATTATCAATAATCAATGGAACCCCATACTCTTGAGCAATTGAATCTAATTGATTGAGCTCTTCATCTGTAATAACGTTGCCAGTAGGATTTGTCGGTCGTGAGATACAAATTGCACCTATATTGCTGGATTTCACAACAGAAATCAATTCTTCGAAATTGATTTGATATTTAAATTGCTTATCATCCAACATCTGGATTTTGGGCTTTATCGAGACAAACATGTCGTCTGTAATTCCCTGATCTGCATAGCCAATATATTCAGGTACTATTGGCAACAGAATTTTTTTATGGGAGCCATTTGACATTTCTCCTGCAAACAAATTAAAGAGACTGAAAAAACTACTTTGAGAGCCGTTTGTGATGGCTATGTTTTTCTCATCCAACGCCCAATCATAGTGGTCATTAAGCATCACCACTAGTGCTCTAATAAACTCCTCACTCCCTTGCGGACCGTCATAAAATCCAATCATTTGATCAACACCGGAGCCGGCAATGAGTTTTTGTAGCTCATCCACAAATTTATCATGCGCAGCTGGAATGATTGCTGGATTACCACCTCCTAGCATCACTGTATTTGGATCATTACTGTGATTAGCTTTCCCAAGGTCAGCCATCAACTGGGCAATGCCACTCTCTCTAGAAAACCTTTTGCCAAACTTTGAGTAGTCTGTTTTAGTCATTTTTCTGATGTAGAAATATTTATTGGAGGATGTTTTTAACGAGTTGAATCCAGTAACTAGCTCCAATGGGAAGTATTTCGTCATTAAAGTCGTATTGCGTGTTATGTAATAAACAACCACCTTTAGGGCTATCTTCAGGAACCAATCCGTTGCCAATCCAGATATAGGCGCCCTCTGATGCATTCAACAAAAAGGCAAAATCTTCAGATCCCATAGTTGGCTGTTCGTTTCTCAGAACGTTATTTTCACCAACTATCATAGCAGCAGCATTAGCGCAAACCTCAGCATGCTTTGGTGTGTTGATTGTTGCAGGGTAGTTTGGAACCGATTCAAATGTTGCACTCGCTCCCATGGATTGACTAACACCTTCAACAATGTTCTTTATTTTTTCCTTAACCTCATCACCCACTTGTTTACTGAAGTATCTTAAAGATCCAGTTAATTGCATATCGTCAGGGACGACATTAGAAACAGTGCCAGCATTGACCATCGTTATACTCACAACTGCAGAATTAAGTGGTGCCACATTTCTAGCAACGACGCTTTGAAGTGCACTAATAATTTGAGCACCAACAACAACGGGGTCAATACACTTGTCAGGCATTGCGGCATGACCACCTTTTCCTTTAATGCTTATGTTAAGTGTTTCATTGGCAGCCATCACTGCTGTATCATGGACAGCGAATTGCCCCTCGGCTATACCTGGAAAATTATGCATACCGTATACAGCTTGACATGGAAACTTATCAAATATCCCCTCTTCAAGCATCACACGTCCTCCGCCACCACCTTCTTCAGCGGGTTGAAAGATAAAATGCACTGTACCTGAAAAATCATTATTTTCTTTAAGATAAATAGCAGCCCCAAGAAGCATCGTTGAATGGCCATCATGACCACAAGCATGCATCTTTCCATCATGAACCGATTTATAACTAAAATCATTAAGTTCTTGAATTGGGAGGGCATCCATATCAGCACGAAGACCAATGACATTACCATCGCGTTGGCCATGAACTGTTGCAATAATACCGGTGACAGCTAATCCGCGATGAATCTCAATATCATAAGATTGCAATACGGATGCAATATAATCGCTAGTTATTTTTTCTTTAAAACTAAGTTCTGGATACTGATGTAGATGGTGTCGCCAAGTCACCATTTGTTCATGTAAGTCAGACTTGTTTGCAATTGTTGACATAAGTTTCTTCTTTAAAAAGTTCGAATATTAAACCATATTTGGATAAAAAATACTCACCAAAATTCTAAGATTAAGATTATTGAGAGTTGACTAAGTAAAAAAAGCTATCATCCCATGTCATAACGTTATGTCATGAGATTTTATTTTTTTACGATCTTAAACATTCATGTTTTGGATCAAAGGGTGACTCTTCTATGACTATAGCTTGGTACTTTTTGCCCAATATTTCAATCTCAAGTTCAGTACCAACCTTTGCCAATTCAACCCTTACCAATCCAAGTGCTAGTGATTTTCCACAACGCCATCCGTAACCACCAGAAGTTCCTCTTCCGACAACTTCACCATCTTTATAGATGGCTTCAGAACCGCGTGCATCAGCGTCAACAACACCCAAAACTTCCATAGTAACAAAGCCATTATCTGAACCACGCTGCTGCCATTCCTCCAATGCAGTTTTACCAATAAAATTAGCTTCTTTATCGAACCGGACAAAACGATCAAGACCAGATTCAAAAGCAGAATATTCAATCGACATCTCTCTTGGTATTAAACGGTAAGATTTTTCTAAACGCATACTATCCATTGCACGAATTCCAAATGGCTTAATATCAAATTCTGCTCCTGCTTCCATTACTTGGTCAAAGATGTAGTTCTGCATTTCTATTGGATGATGTAGCTCCCAGCCCAGCTCACCAACAAAATTAACTCTAAGTGCTTCAGCAGTTGCATATCCGACATTAATCTTTTTACCAGTTAACCATTTAAAGCTTTCATTAGATAAATCAGTATCAGTTAGTTTTTCTAAAACATCACGTGATTTTGGTCCTGCAACGACAAGTACTCCAGTCTGAGTAGTTACCCGCTGAATATTGACACTACCATCTTTTGGCGCAAGCTTAAATAAATAATCATGGTCATGAGCCTCAAACGCACCCGCAGATACCAAGTAATAGCTTTGTGGAGCCGTTTTATAGACTGTAAATTCTGCACGAACACCTCCATTTAATGACAACATATGAACCAAGCTAATACGTCCAATTGCTTTTGGCATTTTGTTTGCAAATATGTACTCTAACCATGCCTCAGCACCTGGCCCTTTGACGACACATTTTGCAAATGCAGACATATCCAATAGTCCAACTTTTTCGTTTACATGTTTGCATTCATTTCCAACATGCTCAAAATAGTTTGAACGCCGAAAAGAATTCTTCTCTACAATACGTCCATCATCTAAAGGCTTCGAATGGTTTTTATTAAGAAGTACTTTAGATGGATCCGATTGATTCAGTTCTTCACTGGTAAGTTCATAGTCAGCACTTGGCATAAACCAGTTAGGTCGCTCCCAACCATAAACAGAACCAAAAACAGCTCCCAATGCTTTCATTCGATCATAACAAGGGGCTGTTTTTAATGGTCTTGCACCACCACGCTCTTCATCTGGGTAGTGTGTCGTAAAGACATTTGAATATGCCTCTTCATTTTTTTCCTTTAAGTAACCACGAGTTGCATAAGGTCCAAACCTACGAGGATCAACCCCCATCATGTCAACAGTTGGTTCGCCATCGACCATCCATTCTGCTAGCTGCCAGCCCGCTCCACCAGCAGCAGTAATGCCAAAACTATGACCCTCATTGAGCCAGAAATTTTTCAGTCCTGGCGCAGGTCCAACGATTGGATTTCCATCTGGAGTATATGCAATAGCTCCATTATAAATATCCTTAATTCCAACCTCTCCAAAAGCTGGAACACGATTTATACAGGCATCAATGTGAGGCATTAGGCGGTCAAGCTCGCCATTAAATAACTCGTATTGACAATCTTCACTTGGTCCATCTACATAACAAGCAGGTGCACCTTTTTCATAGATGCCTAAAATCATCCCGCCTGCCTCTTCACGTAAATAATAAGCTGCGTCAGATTCACGCAGTACAGCCATTTCAGGAAGACCTTGTTTTTTTCTTTCCAAGATTTCAGGATGCGGCTCTGTTACAAGGAATTGATGCTCTACAGGGATAACAGGAATATCTAAACCCACCATTTCTCCAGTTTTTCGAGCAAAACTACCTGTACAAGAAACAATATGCTCACAGGCAATATCTCCTTGATCAGTTTTCACTATCCAACTATGATCTTTTTGTTGTTCCATCGAGGTGACTTGAGTGTTTTCATAGATCTCAGCGCCACGATTTCTAGCGCCCTTACACAAGGCTTGCGTTAAATCAGCAGGCTGAATATAACCGTCATCTGGATGTTGAATAGCACCAACTAAACCCTCTATATTACATAGTGGCCATACCTCTTTGATCTCGTCTGGTGACAAAAATTTAACATTAACGCCAACTGTACTTCCAACTCCTGCGTAGTATTTATACTCATCCATTCGATCTTCACAATTAGCAAGACGAATATTAGAAACCACACTAAAACCCACATTCATACCAGTTTCTTCCTGAAGTTCATGATAAAAATCAACTGAATATTGGTGCAGTTTGCCAACTGAGTAACTCATATTGAACAGTGGTAACAAACCCGCAGCGTGCCAAGTTGAACCCGAAGTTAAATCTTTACGCTCAAGTAATACAACATCAGTCCATCCTTTTTTTGCCAAATGATAGAGCGTTCCAGCACCTACTACACCTCCACCAATAACAACAACTTGTGCTTTATTTTTCATTACTCCCCCGAGTATAACTTAATTAAAAAAACGGAATTATATACCTAAATTATAGCAATTACTTTATTTACTTAATGGTAGAATTTCACAAAATTTAATTAACCTATTATCAGACTTGTTTTTTGGAGAATACAATGAAACTGACTGTTATTAAGTGGCGTGATATACCTACCCAAGTCATGATTAAAAAGAGCCGTAGAGAAGTAGAAAGAGTTCAGCTAGATAATCGATTTATGGAGGCAGTTGATTCTGCAGCTACCATTGCCGACGCTACAGATACTGACGCTTATATTTCGGATTGGCATAATGAGGTAATCAAAATACCAGACGGCGACCTAAAGGAACCAGTTGCTAGTAAAGCAGCAGAACTAGAGTCAGCTTTTACACAGAATGTACTTCTAGATTATGTTAATAATGGAGGCTATAAGCCTTAAACCTTGACAAACATCTAAATCAAATTTTCACAATTTACTTGGTATATTTAGCGTGTAAAAAATTCAGTGTTTCTCTAATTCTTGGCTCCTTGAGTAAATAGCTAATGATATTCTCAGAAGAATCTAACAACTCAGCATAATCAAGTTCACTCGCCTCTGGGGCCTTGGAGTTAAATATCACAGAAGCGGTTGCCCAGTTTCTGCTTAACTTATAAAAACCAAAGTTTTCTTCAAGTTGCGAAAGTTTTCCACTCAAATAAGCATCATCTCTAAGTAATACTCGTCTTGAATCAATCTTGACCACTCCGTCAACATCATTCTTTGCATCATGATTATATTCACACTCAACCAAAACCATACCTTCACGATGAGCAATAGCAACACGTTTTTTATCTAAAGACTTATCATGATGAATGAGTGTTCCTGGTGAATCGCTGAATGTATTCCTTACAACAATCGGTGTTGTAGTCTTCAAAGAGGCCTTGATTGCTCGGGGATGAATTACTCTTGAACCTTCATCAGCCATCGCCAACATTTGATTGACACTAATCGAGTCCAGGTATCTTGATCCCGAGACCAGCTTTGGATCACAATTTGCAATGCCATCTACATCCGAAAATATTTCTACTTTTTCTGCTTCTAGGGCGGCAGCTAACGCGACAGCAGAAGTGTCACTTCCACCACGACCTAATGTGCGAATATCACCTCTATCATTAACTCCCTGGAAGCCAGCTACAACAGCAATATTGCCTTCATTAAGTGCCTCTACGATACGCACTGGATTAATCTCAAGTATTTCCGCATTACCGGCATTATCATCTGTCAAGATGCCAGCCTGTCGTCCATTAAAAGAGACTGCATCTAATCCACTTTGACTTAATAGGTGGGTAAAGAAAGCTGAACTTATACTCTCACCAACACTCATAATTAGATCTAGCTCTCTCGGACAAATACTGGGGCCAACTTGTTTTAACAAGTTAACGAGCGTATCAGTTGAATAAGGCTCTCCTTTGCGACCCATAGCTGAAACCACAACAACAACCTTTTCACCAGCTTCAGCGTAGCGTTTAATATGCGTCAAGGCGCTTTCACGAGAACTCTCATCCCTGAGACTCGTGCCACCAAATTTCATAACAATAGGCGATAAATTCTCTGCCATTGCAATCTCAAAAAAAAGAACGAATTATAGCTTGCCAGCACAAACATAGCAAATTAAAAGCCTTTCTAAGCTCTATTAACGTTTGATAGTTAAGAGTTAAAAAAGTAGTTTAAATATTAAATGTTTGTTTAATTCCATCTAATATAAAGTCAACCGAGACCATCACCAATATGATGCCCATTAATCGTTCAATCGCGATTAATGCCCTATTACCAAGTTTTCTTCCTAGGGTCTCTGAAGAGATTAATATAACGCCTGCAACTAAGAAGGCAACAAACACTACAAAAGTCCACTCAATCCATCTGCTGGGCTCGCGAGCCATAAACAAAATTACAGCTGCAATTGCCGATGGACCGGCCAACATTGGAACAGCAAGAGGAACAACTAGTGGCTCTGTTTTTTCGTCATGAGTGAACATAGGCTTTGTGCCAGGAAAAATCATTTTAATAGCAATTAAAAATAATATGATTCCCCCAGCAATTCCTAAAGAAGACTGCTCTATCTGAAGTAATTGAAGAATATACCTGCCAATAAACATAAAAAATAAAAGAACTGCTAGAGCAATAAATAACTCTCTGATAATTATTTTTCTTCGTCTTTCGATCGGTATATTTTTGAGAATGCTTAAAAATACAGGCACATTCCCTATAGGATCCATAATGATAATTAATAATAAAATTGCTGCTAATACAGTCACTTAGAAAACCTTCATGAAATAATAAGATGGTTGATTTTATATGAACAATTTTCTGACAATTAAGTATATTTTCAAATATAAAGAAGAAACTATATTGCATTTGATAAATCGAAGGGTGATAATAAAGTTTATCTGTTGTGTTCGTGCTTTGATTTATTACCCTGAGCCGATTACGTATATAACAGGAGATGAGATTGGTTACTATTGTGTAAGCCCATCATTGAGTGGGAAACCTACGGTAAGCATCGAACTTCCGCCTTGAACCATATGGTTCAGGCCCTTGTCAACACGGCACAACGGACCCCTATTTTATTTCCCTATTAGTAATATAATATCTTTGTTTTTTAATTCTTCTTTGGGTATTTTTTCGTATTCAAATTAAATATAGTGAAATAACTAGTACTGATAAAATTAGTCTATTGCTTTAATATTATTTCTAATGAAAGAGTTACGAAGTCAACTCAGAGAACTCCGAAAATCGATCAATGTACCAACTCGTAAGAGAACAGGCAAAAATATCCTCCATCAATGTCAAAAAAATGGACTATTCAGGAACGCTAAACATATCGCAATATTTACTCCAAACGATGGTGAAGTAGAAACAGAAAATACAATAAATTTTCTTAAAAAACGAGGCTTTTGTGTTTACTTACCTATATTGGCAAGAGAAAAACTCAAGTTTGCAAAGATTGGTAAATATTTTAAAAAAAATCGTTTCGGTATCAATGAGCCGGTTAATACACCTCTCATGGGAGCCCACCAAATGGACCTTATTTTGATGCCATTAGTGGGATTCGATAAATACAAAAATCGCTTAGGTATGGGTGGTGGATTCTATGACAAAACTCTTAGTTTTCAAAAAAATCGTTTGAATTACAGAGTACCAAAACTGTTTGGTTTAGCGTTTGACTGCCAAGAGGTTGAGCAACTGGATAAAATGCCATGGGATATCCCTGTTGACGGAATCATCACTCCAACAAGATCTTTTAAATAGTCATATCTAAGTAATTATAAAAACCTGCAATATTATTCTGACTTACCCAATGCTTGCTTCTGAAAAAAAGACTTCAGAATTGGTGTCTCATCAATAACATTCATTCCAAATCCTCTTAACCAACGAAGTGGTTCGTTGTTTTCCTTATATATCCAATCTAGTCCTGTCATAGTTTTAGCCATAAGCTCATTATCTAATCTTCGTGCCCTGGCATATTTTCTTAATACTGAAAAATCACCCAAGACCTTATCACTACTAGCTAACAGTTGAATATTCAGTTCTTTGGCATCAGAAAAACCTAAGTTAACACCTTGACCAGCCAAAGGATGGATGTTGTGCGCAGAATCACCAATAAGCGCTAGATTAGGCATGGTATAGTCTTTAGCGCTTCTCTCAATAAGAGGAAAGACTTGCCTTTCACTTTCTAGTTCAAGATTACCAAAACGATACTCAACAGCCTCAGATAGAGATTGATTAAATTTGTCATGGTCTAGTTTTATCAACTCATCTGCCAAATAGTTTTTGCACGACCAAACAATTGATGCTTGATTTTCCGATAATGGTAATAATGCAATGATACTGTCTGATAAGAAACGCTGCCATGTTGTTTGTTGGAAAGGCTTCTCACTAACAATATTAGCAATAATTGCTTTTTGCTGATAATCACGTTCAGTTACTTCAATTGCGGACAAAGTTCTTACCTGAGAATTCGCTCCATCTGCACCGACAAGCAATCGACAAGACAAGCTGGTTTGATTATTTAGATTTACTTCGTAGCCTGAATCGGTTTTTTTTAAACCATTTAATTTTGCATTGATGTACTCAATCTTATTTTTATCAATACCACTAAATAAGGCAGACTGAATTAGGTCATTCTCGATAATATATCCAAGATGCTCCATATTCTCGTCTTTCGCATGGAAGTTAAGACGACCGTGAGAATTCTGATCCCACACCTTGGTGGCAACAAATACTTGCTTTCTTTTAATATCGTTCCAAATATTTAGAGATTTTAGGTATGCCTCTGATGACGGTGTAATTGCACTGACTCGTGTATGAAACGTTTTGTTAATTGATGGGTTACTAGTATTCGGTTCAACGATTGCAATTGAACAGTTTTTTTTCTGAGCAAACTCGATAGCAAAAGCAAGACCTACCATTCCCCCACCAATAACAATGACATCGAACTCTTTCAACTATCCCTCTCCAGAGATTGTCATTTCACTAATCAGTGTTGAACCAACCTTAAGATTACTCCTGATATCAACATCACTGCCTACTGAGATAATATTTCTCATCATGCTTTTGAGGTTGCCGGCAATGGTGATACCCGATACTGGGTATTGTATTTCACCATTCTCTACCCAAAAACCACTGGCTCCTCTTGAATAGTTACCAGTTGTTATGTTTATACCATGGCCCATTAGGTCAGTCACAATAAGACCTTTATCCATATTCTTAGTAAGTTCAGCCAAACCACCATCAAAGTTAGCATCAATACAACAGTTACTCACACCACCTGCATTTGCTGTTGATTCTAACCCTAACTGGTTGGCAGAATATTGACCCATGATATAACTTGAAACTCTACCGTTTTCTATAAAAAACTGCTTTCTCTTTAACACGCCGTCCTGATCAAAGGCTCTTGCACCGATAGTTTTTACTTGAAGAGGATTTTCATATATATTGATTGTTTTGGGTAGCACTTCTTTACCCAAAGAGTCTAATAAAAATGAAGTCTTTTTGTATTGTCTGGAACCACTAAGAGCGCCAAGTAATTGGGAAAATAAACCAGAAGATTGTCTTGAAGTAAAAATGATTGGGCATTTTTGGGGGTTTAAGTGACGAGAGCCTAACTTCTCTTGTGCTAATTTCGCTGCCCCTAAACCAATTTGCGATGCCGATGTTAGATCATTGGAGTCTAGGGCAATACCATATTCATAAGCTGTCTGCATCTCGTCATTGCGCTTGGCAATCAATGAACAGAAAAGTGTGTGTTTAGTATTTTGTAATTCTGCAATCAAACCACTAGAATTTGCATATATGCTTTCACCTTTAAAACTTGAAAGCTCTGCACCATCAGAGTTATCTATTTCTGGCTGTTCAAGAGCAATTTGCTCACACTCCATGGCAATATCAACACTCTCCTTAGCCTCAAGATTCCAGGGATGATAAAGCTCTAGGTCCGGCACTTTCCATGCCATCCGTTCACTCGGAGCTAACCCATTAAAAGGATCCTCTTGAGTATATTTTGCTATTAGGCAGGCAGACTCAATTGCACTTTTCAAACTCTTTTTACTTAGATCAACACTAGTCGCTTGACCTTTGTTTTTACCAAAATAAACACTAACATCAAAACTCGCATCAAGATGATACTTTAATGTTTCTATCTCTGAAAGCCTAACTGAAGTAGAAATACCTGAGCTTTTGCCTACTGAAAATTCGTAGTCGGTTGCTTGTTGCTGTTTAATTAATTCTATCGCAAGCTGTGTAGTTTGTTCAAGGATATTCATAACGATAAATTATATTTCAGCCATTAACTGTTGAAGATTGTCCTATCAAAGACTACTTGACTCTATAGGAGTTTCAATATCTTGAGTAATTCGCTGAACCTCTAAAAGATGAATGCGACGGGAATCCGTTTTTAGTACCTTAAATTGAAAACCATGAAGCGTAATTTCACTCATTTGTTCAGGTAAATATGTAAAACCTGAAATAACCAAGCCTGCGACAGTGTCATAATCTTCTTTCGTTATAGATGTCTCGAAAAACTCATTAAATTCAATTAAAGGGGTGTTGGCTTGAAGTAAATAACGGCCATCACCATAGTCAATAATATTATCTTCTTCCTGGTCATGCTCATCCTCAATTTCACCAACAATTTGCTCAATCACATCTTCAAGAGTTACAAGACCTGCAATTTCACCATACTCATCTACCACTATCGCCATATGAGATTTATTTTGTTGGAATTCTCTTAACAGTCCCCCTAAAGGCTTACTTTCAGGCACAGATAGTGCATCTCTAAGATACTCTCGGTAGTTAAATTCATCCTTATCAACCTGGTCAAAATGAGAAAGTAAGTCTTTTGCTAATACGATACCTAAAATTGAATCCTGCTCCTGATTGTGTATCGGGAAGCGTGAGTGATATGAACTCACCATAACCTGCAACAGTTCGCTAGTTGAAGCTTCTGAGTCAATCATAATCATTTTCGATCTTGGCACCATCACATCTCGCACCTTTAGGCTTTCGACTTGCATAGCACCTTCAATTACTGATCTACTATAAGGGTCAATGACAAGATTGTCTTCCGCCTCTTCCAATGCCTGCATTAATTGTGCTCTGGGTTTTAAAGTTTGTTGAAAAAACTTATTGAATAACCTTTGAAAAAAAGGTCGACTCGGAGGTTTTTCTTCGCTCATATATTTTTGAATTCTATTATGAGTAGTCTATTTTACCTTGGATTAGGTTTTTTTGACACTACGCATTGCTTTTCCCTTGGCTGCACGCTCTTTTCGCACCTTCTTAGGGTCAGCAATTAAAGGACGATAAATCTCAATACGATCCTTTTCACGTAATACTGTGTCAAGTGTTGCAAACTTAGAAAAAATACCAACCTTGTCTCTTGTAAGATCGATTTGATCATAAGTGTCCAAAACACCAGAAGCATCGATAGCTTCTTTTATTGTTGTGCCTTCTTGAACCTCTAGACTTATTAAGCTTTGCTTATCAGGTAGTGCATAGGCAACTTCAACGATCATAAATATCACTCATTGTTTGTGCATCATTAAAATCAAGCGAGCCTTCATAAATTGCTCTCCCAGTGATGGCACCAATTATACCGTGATGGGCATTTTTGAGAAGCACTGCAATATCATCAAGATTTGCTATACCTCCAGAGGCAATAATTGGAATAGGAGTTTTCTTAGCAAGATTTACAGTTGCCATAACGTTGACACCTTGCAACATTCCATCCCTTGCAATATCGGTATAGATAATTGAACTGACACCATCCTGTTCAAATTTTTTTGCTAAATCAACTACATTAATACCTGTCTGTTTCGCCCAACCATTAGTGGCCACAAGGCCATTGTTAGCGTCTAAACCAACAATAATTTTCCCTGGGAATTCTCTGCATAACTCTAAAACAAACTCAGGCTGAGTCACAGCCATTGTGCCAATAATGAGGTAACTAATTCCTGCCTCAATATATGTATTGGCAATTGTTAAATCACGAATACCGCCACCAATTTGGATTGGTATTTCTGGAAAAGCTTGGGTAATTTTATTTACACAATCGGCGTTAACCGGTTTACCTTCAAAGGCGCCATTAAGGTCAACCAAATGTAATCTTCTAGCACCTTCATTGACCCATTTAGTGGCCATTTCACTAGGGTCATCTGAAAAAACTGTTGTATCAGACATCAGACCCTGTCTAAGGCGAACGCATTGGCCATCCTTTAAGTCTATTGCGGGAATAATAAGCATTATATTTATTAGTTATATATAAGAACTGGTTAGGTTGAGATCGACTTGCTTCTGAAGCTTATTATTATATGCGTTTGAATATTATTATCAGATATTTTCACTATCTCAACCTTGTTATTAATCCTCATCTGGGTGCAATTTTTCCAGTATCAACTATGCATTGAGAAGACTGTATAGTTAAATCGCTTCTAATTCCTCTAAGTTCCATCGTGGCTTAACCAGGACTTCAAAGTGATCATTATTTTGACCAGAAAGCAAGCGATAATGACCCGCAAGAGCAATCATGGCGCCATTATCTGTACAAAATTCAGGGGCCGGATAATGAACATTGATGTTAAGTTTCTTCGTCATATCATTTAGGGTTTGACGAAGAGCTAAATTGGCACTAACTCCTCCTGCCACAACAAGTGTTGAAAAGCCTGTCAGTTCGAGTGCCCTTCGACATTTAATCATTAATGTGTCAATAGCAGCAACCTCAAAAGCCTTAGCAATACTGGCTTTTTCTTTTGGAAAGTTTATAAAAGTATTACGTGCAAATGTTTTTAAACCACTAAAACTAAAGTCTAAGCCTGGTCTATCAATCATTGGTCGAGGAAAATTAAATCGTCCTTCAACACCTTTGGTGGCCAAAAGGGCCAATGCAGGTCCTCCAGGATATCCCAAACCAAGAATTTTTGCTGTCTTATCAAATGCTTCACCAACCGCATCGTCTAATGATTGACCTAATATTTTATATTCACCAATACTAAGAACCTCAACGAGAAGGGTATGACCTCCTGAAACTAGAAGTGCCACAAATGGAAATTTTGGCTGTGATGAATCTAAAAGTGGTGCAAGCAAATGACCTTCCATGTGATGAACACCAATAGCAGGAATTCCCAGACCCCAGGCAAGGCTCTGTGCGATAGAACTTCCAACAAGCAAAGCTCCTGACAGGCCAGGTCCAGCCGTGTATGCAATTCCGGTTAATTCCTTTAATGCAATATCACTTGCATCCAGAGCTTCTTTAATTAATGGCAAAGCCCTTTGGATATGATCTCGGGAAGCAAGTTCTGGAACTACACCGCCATATTCAGCATGTAAATCTACCTGTGAAAAAAGTTTATGGGTAAGTAAGCCTTGATCGCTACTGTAGAGACCTATACCAGTTTCATCACAAGAAGATTCGACGCCTAATGTGATAAATGATTTCTTAATCACTGATTTTCGCCTAAGTAAACCTTTTTAACGTCATTATTTGTCAAGATAGATTCTTTGTCACCCTGTGCAATTATCTTGCCAGAATGTAAAACATAAGAGTAATTGCAAGTATCAAGCATTTCTCGATAATTGTGATCTGTAATTAAGATGCCGATACCTTTATCTCTAAGCTGATAGATGATTTCTTGAATATCGCCAACTGAGATAGGGTCAATACCAGCAAATGGTTCATCTAATAAAAGAAATTTTGGGTCCATTGCGAGTGATCTGGCAATTTCGACCCGCCTACGCTCTCCCCCTGAAAGAGTAATTCCTTTGATATGACGGACATGCTCAACATTCAACTCAGACAAAAGTTCTTCAAGCCGATGCTTTCTCATTTTGGCTGACAAAGATCTATTGAGCTCCAGGACAGCCATGATATTATCCCCAACACTTAATTTTCGGAAAATTGAAGGTTCTTGCGGCAGATAACCGAGTCCTAAATTGGCACGCTTATGCATCGGCATATGCCCAATACTTTTATGATTTAGAAATATCTCACCCTTGTTAGACCTAACCAAACCACAGGTAATGTAAAAACAAGTGGTTTTACCTGCTCCGTTTGGTCCAATCAGTCCAACAATTTCTCCCGCTTTGACGACAAATGAAACATCATTTACAACTTCACGTCGAGCATAGGTTTTGTGAATATTTTTAACTTCTAATATATTATCTAACATTCTTTTGTGCCGTTTAATTTGGGTGCAACTATCTTACCCTAAATATATTCTATATACCTAGAGCTATATAGTTCCTTGACCCCATTTTTTGTATATATTTTTAGCGCCCCTTGTGAATTCACACCGACTACCTCTCCTTCAAAAGACTCATCTGAATCTTTGTACTTAACTTTTCTACCTTGAAGCATATCATACCTCTTCCAGTCCAATCGAAAGTCATCAAAGCCGAATGCACTAAAATGCTCTGACATAACTAAAATTTTGTTAATTATCTCGGCTGTCAACAACTTAATATCAGGCAATTTTTTTGTTATCTTTGCCAAATCTGTCCAAGGTATTTCAAAAATCATACTTTGATCTATAGAGTAATTTAAACCTACGCCAATGACTACGGATTGATTTCCCGATTGCATCTGATTTTCCAACAAAACTCCAGCCAATTTTTTATTCTCAAAATAGATGTCATTGGGCCATTTGATTTTAAAGCCTTCAACTAAACACTCTTTCTCGAGAACCTTTACGATCGCTAATCCAACTATTAGACTGAGCCCATTTAGATTGCACTCTTGTGGAAAATTGCGTTTGATTGAAAATAGGATACTACTATCCTTCTGAGACTCCCAGTACCTGCCATGCTGCCCTTTTCCTTGAGTTTGCTCACGAGTGACACACAGTTGCACCTTATTTGTAAAAGGTCTATTGGTAAGAAAAATATTAGTACTCTCAATCGAGTCAAAAAAATGACACTCTAAATCTTTTGGTAATAGCTCAACTAGAGAAGAATAATGGATCACGTAACCACAAAAAATAATTAAAGAGAAACTTTGTTAAAATATTACCATCGATTTTACAATAAAAAAAAATTGGTGTTGCTTATGAAAATTGCGCTTGGTGTTGAATATTTAGGAACTGACTTTCACGGTTGGCAGATACAGGAAAATGGACTCAGAACAGTACAAGGCGTTGTTGAATTAGCCTTATCTAGAGTAGCAGATCACTCTATT
>Ga0206678_10000938_pt1 | contig 18661 bp, 16 predicted proteins | sample M180m12015metaG_FD_155453 | JGI IMG/M metagenome (GOLD analysis project Ga0206678, IMG submission 155453) | Ammonia-oxidizing marine archaeal communities from Monterey Bay, California, United States - M1 80m 12015 | ecosystem: Environmental > Aquatic > Marine > Intertidal zone | place: USA... | reverse complement strand
CTGAGCGTTAAGTGAAAGATCTGCAGCGTAAACGAGCATCTTCGAAGGAATGCAGCCACGGTTCATGCATGTACCACCGAACTCTGCCGGCTCAGCTATCGCGATATCAAGGTGGTCGTGTTCGGGACCGATAACAGTATTGCCCGAGCCGGCACCAATAATTAAAAGATCATGATGCGGCATCGGTCAGTTAGAAGCCAAAAGGTAACCCAGTGAGCGTAATGTCTGAGTCCCTGCTCCCAATGAAGTCGTAATATGTTTATTCCAAAGTGTGTAACGGTGAAGAGGGTAATCTTTTGAAACTCCCATTCCGCCATGACAATGTTGCGTCGCGTGTGCTACTTCTGTGGCACGTTCTGATGACCACCATTTAGCAATCAGAATATCTTCGAGTGCATCGAGATCGGCACTGAGGCGCCATGCGGCTGAAAAGGTTGTCAGTCTAATACCACCTACATTTATGAATTGATCCGCCAAACGTTGAGTTACAGCTTGAAAAGTTGCGAGTGGTTTTCCGAACTGTTCTCTTTCGCTGGTGTAAGAGGCGGTCATCTTTAGTGCTGTTTCAGTTACTCCTAATTGAACAGCGCAAAGGCTCACGAGTAATATTTGAAAAAGCCATGCAACACTTTCAGCACCGCCTAGTTTTTCAGCAGGTGTGTCCTTGAAGGATAATTCCCAGAGAGGTTCACCTCGAGTTGAATTGGTTTTCCGCATTACGATATTCGAATCCTGAAGATCCACTATGCAAATAACAGGCCCATCATCAGTTAGTGCTGTTACTAGGGCTGAATTGGCGTGATCTGCATATTCGACAACGATTTTCTTGCCGGTTATGAATCCGTCCTTATAAAAAGTAGTTGGCTCCATAAATTGATCATTTAAAAATTCTTGAGATGCAAAAGTTAACAGTTCAGATCCATTAACAACTCCAGGAAGTAGTGAATTTCTCTGGTTTTCAGTACCGAACTTATCAACTGTCATTGCAGCAACCAAGGTTGGTAATAGGGGAATAGGGGCTACATGTTGACCTTGTGAACGAAGTAAGCAGACAAGAGCAAGAATATCTAAGCCTGCACCCCCAACATCTTCCTTGAGTGTCACTCCTGTTAGTCCTGATGAAACAAATTTTTTCCAAAGTTCTCTATCAAACCATTCTTCAGATGTTTCTATTTCTTTCAAAACTTCCATGTCTAAGTGGTCATCAAGAATGCGAGCAGCCAACTCTGCGATTTCGTTGTGCTCTTCAGCTAGATCAAAGTTCATGATTGAGAGCTCATCTTCGTCGTTTCTCTCTGGGTAAGCCGAGTCCAGCCATTCCAATTATGTCTCTTTGTATTTCATTAGTTCCGCCACCAAAAGTTAGAACCCAAACAGAGCGGTAACTGCTTTCGATTTGCGACGTAAGATCTTCTCCTGAATTATCTTCGATCAAATGACCAGTAGCGCCAATAACTTCAGTGAGTTGAGTGTAAATACGATGCATGGATTCAGAACCATGAACTTTTATCGCTGATGCATCTGCGGGACTCATTTTTCCACTGGTATTTGCATGAGCAACTTCCCAGTTGAGAAGATCTAGATAACGAACCAAAGAGCGACATTCAGCAAGTTTCACTTGAACCCATTCCTGATCAATTACTCTTCTTCCATCAGGAAGTGAATTTTCACTGGCCCAGTCGATTGCATCCCTTACAAGTCGAACCATTCTTCCAGCGGCAAAAAGTGACACTCTTTCATGGTTAAGTTGGTTGGTTATTAAATTCCATCCCCCGTTAATCTCGCCGATGCGCATACTGTCTGAAACTCTGACATTGTCGTAAAAAGTGGCTGTTGTATCCGTTGTTCCGAAAGTTTCAAAAGGTTGAATGGAAAAACCTGGGTCTTTTGTATCAACGAGAAAAAGTGTGATTCCCTTATGACCCGGAGCTTCAGTATCGGTTCGAGCGGCGAGCCAAATGTAATCTGCATTGTAGGCGAGACTTGTGTACAACTTTTGACCATTGATTATCCAGTCATCTCCATCTCTGATCGCTCTTGTTTTTAAAGAAGCAAGATCAGTTCCGGCTTCCGGTTCGGAATAACCAATTGAAAAATGGACTTCTCCTGCTAGAACTTTTTTGAGGAAAAAATCTTTCTGTTCTGTAGTTCCGAATTCTCTAATAGTTGGACCCACTGTGTTGGTTGTGAGAAAAGGTATCGGGCACCATGCTGCTTGAGATTCATTAAAAAATATGTACTGTTCAATAGGTGTAAATCCTTTTCCACCGTGTTCAACTGGCCAGCCGACGCCAAGCCAACCGTCCTGTCCGATTTTCTTGATGAGATCCTTGTAAGGCTTATTTTCAGCAAAATCTGCGCTTTTTACTTCAGCTCTAACTTCGGGAGTCATCAAGTCACTAAAGTAAGACTCGATCTCCTTGCGGAGTGATTCTTGCTCTTCAGTTAAATCGATAAACATTTGGACCTTTCAAATTAACCACAATTAAGTATGCAACGAAAATTTAATTTCGCGGAACAGAATCCCAGGAAGCACCTTTATATGGGTCCGGTTCTTTAGGTAAGCCAAGAACTCTTTCACCAATTATATTGCGTTGTACTTCATCTGTTCCTCCAGCGATACTTACTCCAGAAGCTGCTAAACATCCCACGGCCCATTTCTCAGCATCTTTATCTTCAATTTTCCAGGCTTGACCGCTGGTTCCAACAATTTGCATGGAGGCATTTCTGAAAACACGTGCTAACAGGGACCCATTTAGTTTTGCAATTGATCCTTCGGGACCAGGTACGCGTCCAGCTGCTACAGAGTCACGCACTCGCTGTCCTATGAATCGGCGGATTTTTTCTCTAATCCAGAGATCGGAAAGTATCTGCCGGATGTTTGGATCAGAGTTTTTTTCTAGATTTCTTGCTAATTCAATAAGGACTGGACTTCGATCTGCCGTCAAAGATCCGCTTCCTGCCCCTATTGAGACACGTTCAAACATCAGCATTGAAACTGCTAAATTCCAACCTTGATTAAGGTCTCCTAGTAGTCGATTCGAAGGAATTCTAGTCTCGTTAAAAAATACCTCATTGAAACCGCTTCCACCGGAAATTTGTCTTAACGGTCTTACCTCTACAGTTGGATCGTTGAAGTCAACTATGAACATCGACAGCCCCTTATGTTTTGGGAGCGAAGCGTCTGTTCTAGCAACAATCATTCCTAAATCAGCGTAGTGTGCTCCTGATGTCCAAACTTTCTGTCCTGAAATTACCCATTCATCCCCATCTCTGGTTGCCCGTGTGGATAGACCTGCAACGTCTGACCCGGCGCCTGGTTCGGAAAACAATTGACACCATATTTTGTCTCCAGAAATGCAGTCTTTCATAAAAGTATTTTTTTGTTCATCTGTTCCATATTGATCCAGCATGGGTAAACACATTCCGTGTGATATGTACAAAGGTCCATTTGGAAGACGCCAGTCACGCGCTATTTGGTCGAAAATTTCTTGGTGTTTTTTAGTGAGTCCAGCTCCTCCATGTTCTTTTGGGTATGAGAGAGATGCCAATCCTGCTGTAAATAATTTTTTTTGGAAGTTTCTACATTCTTTAACACGTTCCGGATCATCTTCCAAACTCGATTCGGATTCATTGACGCGTTCACAGTTGTCTTCCAGAAATTCCAGCACTTTCACACGAAACGACTCTTCGTCCTTAAGAGGAGAGTTTACACTTTGATCATTTGTAGGCATTAAACGAAAATAGTTCCACTTGTCCCCTAAGTGCAATTGCTAAGAGAGAATTCTTGAAGGAGTGTTCTATAAGGTTGGAATTTCACCGATCCAAAGGGATCTTGTAAGGTCAGACAACATCGATTTTAGATCTTCGGATGGTAAAAAGTTGCGATTAGGTTCCCCTATCTTGTGAGCACCCCAAGAGTTGAATCTTCCCAATCCGACTGGTCCTATATGAATACCGGAAGGGCTGCCTCCTAGGATGAATTCCCTGTTGATAAGGCTTAGTGTGGAGTGGGTGTTCCCACTTTCATATTCGGATGGTAGATGCAAAGCGTTTTCGAATTGTTTGATAATGACTGGTCTATCTGGTAGCCAATACAGATCTTGGAACTCGTTTGGGAGTTTTATGACATTGGTAAGTAGACATCGTCGAGCTTGGAGAAGTGAGAAGAAATCATCTACCTCTGCACCTATACACAACGCTTCATTTCGGGCATCAAACCCTGTTCCTGCTACTTCTTTTAAAACTCCACTTCCACTTCTACTTCCTGGAGCGAAAATAACGTCAGCTCCATAGTCGAGAGCTTCGCGCGCTGCTGCTATTCCCCAGTCAGCGTCGGGTTCTCCACCGTTACTAGGGTGAAGAATTGAAAGAACGTCAATGTTGGGATCTACGTAGGTGACACCATCGATGAAACCGTCACCGTAGGCAACAGATGAAGGCTCCGTTTCTGAATCCAGCACCACGGCAACGGTTTTGGTCACGGTTGCTGATGCTGCTAGTGCTCCGACTAGAAATCCTGCGTGATCTTCAGGAAAAAGTAGAGAGGCCAGATTCGGAGGGTATTCTTCGTATTGTTGGTCGATTCCGATGAAATCGACGTCAGGATACTGAAGAGCGCCGATTCCTGTTTCCTTACTTATTTCGGCTCCGATGGTGACAATTAAATCACAACGTGCATCAATGAAGCTTTTGATCAAAGTTTTATAGTCACTACTCTCTTCAGAAGAAACGGACGCAGTGGTCGATCCGGTTATTCCTGAAATGAGAGATATGGGAAACTCTCGACGTTGTCGTTCAAGTGACATCCAAGTTGTGTAATTTAACCACTCATATTTACGACCTTCGGGGGCGCTTATGAGACACATATCCCAAGTGGAATCAGAGGTCCAGCTTTGCTCGGAAGTAAACAACGGCGCAGTTTCCGCATCTGAAGAAATGTTTCCAGATATCACAGCACTAGTGGTCGGCGTTTCAGTGCTGATCGAGGAGGTCAAATCACTGTTGTTTCCACAGGCAGAAACCGCTAACAATAGCATCATAAGAACCGTGTACCGTTTTACTTTCGTAGTACTCAAACAGTCAGTGGCACTTTTTTTGATCACGGAGCTAATGAGCCTCGATCTTCTAAACCCATAGGGGCAAAAGGGCCGAAAAAACCGTGTTCATAAAGGCCATAGCCGACATTTCCTTTGTAAGAAAAGCGTCCTACGTGGTCAACGATGCCATATTGGGCTAGTGGTTTAATTTCATCAACATCGAGAACTAAACCCTGAACTACATTTTGCCCCTGATGCATTCCATGTCTCCAATCAGAATCAATTCCATAACCAGTACCTATCGAAACCCAATTCGGCAGAAGAGACTCACATTCAATCTCAAAAGGAGATCCAGGAGCTTCACTGAAAGAAATTGTTGACTTTTTAAGCAGTCTCGTTCCAGAGATCATCTCGTGATCCCACTCCGGTCGTCCCAACCATTCGGAAGTGCGACCGTCATTCCAAATCCTCACCCCTTCTTCCAAAAGTCGGGTTCCATCTTCTTGTTCATGACACATGTACAGAATTGAATGATCATCGAATTGCATTGGAAAGTAGTTCCACATTCCGCTCATCACATTGGTGCCTTGACGAATCCCATCGCCTTCTGGCTCACCTACAGGTCTAATACCCCAAGAACGATCCCGTGCTCCCCACCAGTTTTCAGATGAAACTTTATAAGTTTCATCATCAATAGTAATTTCACCGTTCCATTTTCCATTTTGGGCAAAACGTTGAGTATCAAACACAACTCTTCCTTTATTCCTGATGTATTGGTGAGGTTCCGCATGAGCCGCCATGGATGCCTCCCAGGTGACGTCCATAGCCACAGTGTGTTCAGTAGGTTCGCATACGACACGTAGTTTTTGAAGAGGCTCTATGACCTCTATAAATATAGGTCCCACTCGTATTTCAGAACGATCAGCTAATTCTGTTGAAGATCGAACAATGTGTTGCTTGTCTCTGTGTCTGACATCTATAAATGCATCTGTTACACCTAGATTTGGATACTGACCAAGTCCAAAAATTGCGAACAGGTCGTCGGAACAGGAATGAAGATTGAAGTAGTAGCGATCATAGAAATTTCTATCGCTTGTAGCTGGATGGGAGATGAATTGAGCCGATTGATGAACTGGGTAGTCATCCCAGGAAGAAACTGTCATAAATCCTCCATTTAATGTTAAATCTGACGGTAGAAAAAATGTTAACTACCATCGATTCGGCATCTTACATACTTCAATGGAAAAATAAGACAGAGATCTCAGAATGTTTAACGAGAAAGGAATTGATATGGGGACAATGGAGGGAAAAATTGCTTTAGTGACCGGAGCGGCTAGTGGTATTGGGCGGTCAACGGCAGAAGCTTTTGCTAAAGAGGGTGTTTCACATATTGCACTGATTGATATAGATGAGAAGGGAATGCTTTTGACTTCTGAAACTCTTGAGTCTTTAAAAGCCGAGTTTTCCATTCATTGCGTTGATGTGGGTGAAGAAGATGCAGTTGCATCGGCATTGAATGAAGTCTTCACCGAGCATGGACGTTTAGATGTTGCTTTTAATAATGCAGGTATTAACCACCCAAGTAGCAAGTTCCACGAACTTGAAATAGGAGACTGGTCGCAGATGCTTAAAACAAATTTGACTTCAGTATTTGTCTGCATGAAGCATGAAATAATACACATGCTGAAATCTGATTCCGGAGGGACAATAGTAAATACCTCTTCAGGAGCTGGAATAGTACCCGCTCCAGGTCAAGCTCATTACACGGCAGCTAAGCACGGTGTAGTGGGGTTGACCAAATCAGTTGCAGCTGAATACGGGAAGTCGGGAATTCGTTGCAACGCTATTCTTCCAGGGTTAGTGGATACTCCGATGATAAGAGATGCAAATGGGGAGCTGACGGATCGAGCTAGGAGAACTCTCGAAAGAATTTCTACAAATGGTGAACTTATAAAACCCGAACAGATAGCCGAGACTGTGCTCTGGCTTTCTTCCGAAGGATCAGCAAAAGTAAATGGCCAATCAGTTGTAATTGATGGTGGTGGAATAATGCGATGAATCCAGCATCTACAATGGTTAACAGTGAGAACAGTTGAAAGAATAATGACAGAAGAAAATGACTTTGATGTCATAGTCGTGGGAGCAGGTATTTCAGGTATTGGATCCGCTTACCGCCTTCAGAAAGAATGTCCTGATCGATCTTTTGTAATACTTGAAGGAAGACCAAATTTGGGTGGTACTTGGGATTTATTCCGCTATCCGGGAATCCGTTCCGACAGTGATATGCATACTTTGGGTTTTAGCTTCAAACCATGGAAAGCGGCAAAATCTATCGCCGATGGTCCTGCTATTCTCGAATACCTAGAAGAGACAGTCGATGAATTTGGGATCAAAGAAAAAATTAAATTCAATCATCACGTTTCTGCTGCTGAATGGTCAAATAAAAAAGCCCGCTGGGTTCTGAAAGTGTCTAACAGCGAAACTGGGGAAATGATTGAATACACATGCAATTTTCTTTTGATGTGTTCCGGTTATTACAGTTATAAATCCGGGTATACGCCTAGTTTCGAAGGACTGGAAACATACTCAGGGCAAATAGTGCATCCACAGGAGTGGCCGGAAGACATTGACTATGACAGCAAGAATGTTGTTGTCATAGGGTCCGGAGCAACGGCGGTAACTCTTGTACCTGCAATGGCCGAAAGTGCTGAACATGTGGTCATGCTTCAAAGGTCACCTAGCTATGTTGTTGCCCGTCCCGATCATGATCCTTTTGCAGGCCTACTACGAAAAATAATGCCTGAAAAAATTGCCTATTATCTCACTAGAAAGAAAAATATTTTTGCTCAGAATTACATTTACAAAATGACCCGAAAGGACCCTGAAAAAATTAAAGAAAAACTTCTTTCAGGTGTCCGGATGGCTTTGGGCTCGGAATACGATATCGAACGTCATTTCACGCCCTCATACAATCCCTGGGATGAACGACTGTGTCTGGTTCCCAATGGTGACTTGTTTAAATCAATTCGTGACGGAAAAGTTTCGGTAGTAACTGAAAGCATCGAACGTTTTACTCAAGAAGGAGTTTTACTGAAAACGGGTGAAGAATTAAAAGCCGACATTATTGTCACAGCAACAGGCTTGAATCTTGTAACTCTAGGTGAAGTCGAATTTAGAGTAGATGGTCATCCCGTTGATTTCTCAGAGACATGGATATATAAAGGTCTTGCATACTCAGATGTGCCTAATTTAATTTCCACTTTTGGTTATATAAATGCTTCTTGGACTCTGAGAGCAGATATCAATAGTTCTTACGCGTGTCGTCTTTTAAATCATATGAAAAAAACTGGAGCAGAAAGAGCGACCCCAAGACTCAGGGAAAGTGATGCGGATATGCCTCAAAGGAATTGGATAGAGGGATTCTCTTCTGGGTACATGAAAAGATCTATGTCCGAAATGCCAAAGCAAGGAGATCGTGAGCCTTGGCTGAACACACAAGATTTTTACGAAGACAAAAAAATGCTTTCACGCAACACTTCTCTCGAAGATGGAGTCATGGAATTTGTGTAAATCGAAAGATGAGCAGAGTCATAAATGAATAAAGTTCCAGTGGTGCTCATATCCGGAGATGATGATGTGTTGATTTCCAGATCGTTAAACGAATATGTAGAAAAAGCTTTAGGTGACGAAGATAAAAGCCTCGCGTTAGAAGAATTAACTGAGGAAAATTATCGTTCCTCTGAGCAGTTTCATATAAGCAAATTAGTCGATTCTGCACAAACTGCTCCTTTCTTGACTCAAAGCAGAGTTGTGGTGGGGCGACATATGGGTCGTTTTAGCAAAAAAGACGACCTTGAACCTTTAGTTGAATATTTAAATTCCCCCTTAGAAACGACTTCGCTGATACTGGTCTGGGAGAAAGGAAACAATCCTCAACAACAGAGATTGTCGCCTGTTCCGAAAAGTCTCCTTGAAGCGATTGAAAATTCGGGAGGAATCCTCGAGAAGTTAACCACTGGAAAAGGAAAACAGGCAGAAAAATGGCTGGCGGAGGCCTTAGAGAAAGCTCCTGTGGAACTTAACCGAGAAGCGCGTAAGCATATAACTGGCCACTTCGGGGAAGATCGTACGAAAGTTTTTGCACTATTGGAAGTTTTAGCTTCTGTGTATGAAAGTGGTGAAACATTAGAACTCAAAGACGTGGAGCCTTATCTGGGAGATGCTGGATCAGTTATGCCATGGGATTTAACGGATTCTATTGACTCTGGCAAAATCACTGAAGCTTTAGAAAGACTTAAACGAATGCTCAGAGCAGACGACCGACATCCGTTAGGTGTACTGGCTTTACTTCACTCTCATTACGAAAAAATGTTACGCCTCGAAGGGTCGGGTTTAAAAGACGAAAAAGCAGTAGCAAATGTGCTTTCGATTAATGCTTATCCGGCAAAAAAAATTCTTTCCACCTCCCAAAGATTAGGAAAGAAGAATATTTTCAGAGCTATAGGACTTATAGCAGAAGCTGATCTTGATTTAAAAGGAAAAAAAGGTTGGCCAACTGAATTGGTTGTAGAAGTGCTTGTAGCTCGATTAGCGGCTATGAGATAACTGAAATTAGAAGCGGAAAAACGACTCCTGAAGTACTCCAGTAAGGATGTATTCAGATTTTATTGGGTTACAGAGGGGTTTAATCTTGATTAGCTGTTGTTCAGATTTTTTTGAAGTTTGGATTTCTCGCGTGAGGCCTTATTTGAATGAATAATGCCTTTAGCAACGGCTCTGTCAATCTTTTTTATGGCAGCGGCAGTGTCGTCAACAGCACCTGATTCTCTAGCTGTTTTTACAAGCGTACGCATCTCAGAACGAACAGATTTATTTCTTAAACGTCGTACTTCATTCTGACGGTTACGTTTTATTGCACTTTTAATATTTGCCACGGGTAAATACAACCTTTTCTTTCAGCAGTCTTCAATCTTAGCGTGTGAAGAGAGATACAGGACAGCATAAGAAAGCAAAGAATCCAATTTAATTCACGTAATTAAGCTCCCGAGAATGTACGGTCGGCAGAGATGACTAATAAAAAGATGTGCAATACATCGATTATTGCCCACATAGATCACGGTAAGTCAACATTGGCCGACCGCATGCTGGAACTTTGTGGAGCTGTTGATGAAAGAGACATGAGAGCCCAGTATCTCGATTCCATGGACTTAGAGCGAGAAAGGGGAATAACCATAAAGCTGCAAAGTGTACGACTCGATTGGAAAGATTCGGTAATCAACCTTATAGATACACCAGGACACGTCGATTTCGGCTATGAGGTGAGTCGTTCTTTAGCTGCATGTGAAGGCGTGATATTAGTCGTCGACGCGGCACAGGGGATAGAAGCGCAAACACTAGCTAATTGCTACCAAGCTCTTGAACATGATCTCGAAATAGTGGCTGTACTAAACAAGATAGATTTACCAGCTGCAGAACCTGACAGATACGCAGAAGAAATAGAAAAAGCCTTAGGAATACCAACCGATGAAATTTTTCGTATCAGTGCAAAAACAGGCGAAGGGGTGTCGGAACTTCTAGACGCTGTTGTCGAACATACACCTGCACCTGAAGCGAACGAAGATCTGCCGCTTCAAGCACTTGTCTTCGACAGTCATTTTGACCAGTATCGTGGTGTTGTTTCTTCAGTTCGGATAATGCAAGGCCGTTTGAATACAGGAATGTCTGTCAAATTCATGCAAGCTGGAACAAATCATCAACTAGACGAAGTTGGAGTTTGGCGTCCCGAGATGACGCCAGTTAAAAGTCTCGGACCAGGGGAAGTCGGTTATGTCCTTGCTGGAATTAAAGACGTTGGTGAAGCTCGATCAGGAGAAACGATAACAACTACGCATGGCGGAAGTGAGTCAGTGTTATCCGGATATGAAGAACCCAAGCCAATGGTTTTTAGTGGTCTGTATCCGATAGATGGAGATGATTTCGGAGATTTGAGGGATGCTTTGGAAAAACTCCGACTCAATGATTCGAGTTTCACTTTCGAACCAGACACCTCATCTGCTCTTGGATTTGGATTCAGATGTGGTTTTTTAGGGTTATTACACATGGAAATAGTTCGGGAACGTCTCGAGAGAGAATTCGATCTTAATTTAATAACCACAGCACCTTCAGTTAAATACCGTGTTATTCACGTGAGCGGAAAAGTGGAAGAAATCGACAATCCTTGTGACCTTCCGTCGGCAGGCGAGATCTCAGCAATAGAGGAGCCATGGCTGTCAACTACTTTGATATCCCCCGCGGAATATACGGGCACACTGATGGAACTTTGCCAACAGCGTCGAGGTGAGTTAGATAAGTTGTCGTACCTGTCTCCTGAGCGTATAGAACTGAAATATCGACTTCCTTTAGCTGAGGTAGTTCTCAATTTTTTTGATCAACTAAAAAGTAGAACTCAGGGTTATGCAAGTCTTGACTATGAACCTGCTGGTTATATGAAGTCCGATCTTGTTCGAGTAGATATCTTGTTGCAAGGAGAGTCAGTTGATGCTTTCAGTGCAGTTGTACACAGGGATGCCTCTTATGAATACGGTCGAAAAATGGCAGAAAGATTGAAAGAACTAATTCCACGTCAACAGTTCGAAGTTCCTATACAAGCCACAATAGGTGGTCGAATAATTGCCCGGGAAACCGTCAGAGCATATCGAAAAGATGTGACTGCGAAACTTTACGGGGGAGATATAACAAGAAAGCGAAAATTATTGGAAAAGCAGAAGCAAGGCAAAAAAAAGATGAAGTCAATTGGTCGCGTTGAGGTTCCTCAGGAGGCCTTTGTTTCCGCTCTGAGTCTTGACGAATAGAACAATAAATATATAATTCCTAAGATAGCGACGATGGGAGTAACATCCGAAGAATGCTAGACGAAAGAAAAGCAGGAATTTTAGGTGCCCTCGTTGAGGCGTACATAGAAACTGCTCAACCAGTCGGTTCGAGTTTGGTCGCAAGATCTGAGTCTGTAGATGTTTCTTCTTCAACGATCAGAAATGAGATGGCACTTTTAGAGTCAGAAGGATATTTGGATCAACCTCATACATCAGCAGGTCGCATTCCTACTGAAAAGGCGTACCGTTTTTTCGTCGATAATTTATTAGGTCCTGTCAGACTGGACAGGACCGAAAACGAACAAATCAAGTCTTTTTTTGACAGGTCTCATATTGAGATCGAACAAATGTTGCAGGAGACAAGCAATTTTTTAGCTGCATTAACTGGGAGTGCGGGCGTTGTTCTTTCACCCGACTCTGACCATCAGATAGTACGGTCAGTGCATTTAGTTGACCTTTCACTTGGTCAAATTCTGCTTGTTTTGGTTACTTCGAACGGAGTGGTAGAAAAACATTCGCTTGACATTTCGAAAGAAACCTTGATAAGTGAAACTGAACTTGATGAAACAAATCAGCACCTTTCAAAGCATCTAATAGGTTTTCGACTGGGTTCTCTGCCGGAAATTCCAATAAGTGGAAACACTAACGCCGATTACTTGGTGAGAGAGGTTGAGAAAACTCTCAGTTCTCTGGTCCAGTCGAAGGAAACTGTTTATGTTGGGGGCACATCAGTGCTCGCAGGTTCCCTTTCAGAGCCTGAAGGTATCAGAAAAGTTTTAGACCTATTAGAACGCCAAATGATTGTCGTTAGTTTGATTCGAAGCGTGATTGATCGTGGACTTAGCGTTGTTATAGGAACAGAAACAGGTGTCGACCACTTAGCTGACTGCTCGCTTGTTGTGGCTCCGTATGAAATCGATGGTGAAGCAGCAGGCTCAATTGGTATTCTCGGTCCAACAAGAATGGACTATACTCAAGCACTTGCGACAGTAGGAATTGTCGGCCGAAGTTTAGGTGACCATTTAACCGAGGGTTAAAAAAAATGTCTAGTGACCCATATGAAGTGCTGCAAGTGCAGCGAAATGCCTCAGCGGAAGATATAAAAAAGTCTTATCGCCGATTAGCGCGTGAGTTTCACCCTGACGCGAATCCAGATGACCCAGAGGCAGAAGAAAAGTTTAAAGAGGTTGCATTCGCTTATGAAGTGCTTTCTGATCCCGAAAAAAGGTCACGTTATGACAGATTTGGGGATATCGGAAGTGCTTCGTCGGGTGGTGATCCTTTTGGCGGAATAGGAGATATTTTCGAATCCTTTTTTGGCTCAGGTTTTACTCAATCACGAAAGAGAACAGGACCTATACAAGGTCAGGATCTGGAAACTTTATTACATCTTGAATTTGCTGAGGCAGTGTTCGGTTGCGAAAAAGAAATTGAGATTAAAACAGCTTTGGCTTGCAGTATCTGCGAAGCGACAGGCGCATCTGATGGTTCAAGTCGTGATAGTTGCGGTGTTTGTAATGGTAGCGGTCAGGTTCAACAAGTCAGACAGTCACTTTTAGGACAGATGATGACCTCTGCTGCTTGTAACGCCTGCGGGGGAATGGGATGGGTTATACCAGATCCCTGTGAAGAATGCGGAGGAGAGGGAAGAAACGTTGTACAAGACTCTTTTTCAGTTCAAGTAACGGCTGGGGTGGATGATGGAACAACACTGCGACTTACAGGAAGAGGAGCTGTTGGACCTTGGGGAGGTCCTGCAGGTGATCTTTATGTTCAGATAAGAGTCCAGGATCATCAATATTTTGAACGTAATGGTTATGACTTAGTGCGGAGACTTTCTGTGCAAATGACACAAGCAATTCTTGGAGTCGAAATGAAGATCGAAACTCTTGATGGTTCGGAAATTATAGTTATCCCAAAAGGTGTCAGAAGTGGGCAAGTGATGAGAATACGAGGGAAAGGTGTGCCTCATTTACAGGGTCGGGGAAGAGGGGATCTGCTTATTGAAGTAATAGTTGAAACTCCTAAAGATCTGACATCAGCGGAAGAGAAACATATAAGAGATTTTGCAGAATCCCGAGAGGATGAAGTAAACCCTCCAGATGAAGGAATAATTGGCAAATTCCGATCGGCATTCAGTTGAGTGGCTCAATTTTCTCTCTTCTTGATTTAAATCTTCCTCATGTATTTGTAGATGATATTGAAAACCCTCAGTTAAGTGACGAGGACATTCATCACTTCGGGAAAGTTTTGCGCCTCAGGTCCGGAGACGGAATAACAGTTTCAGATGCTAAAGGGAGTTGGAGGGAATGCGTTTATGGTCCTCCACTTGAACCTGTTGGAAATATTTTTTTTGAACCTAAACCGGAAATTAAAATAACGATTGGCTTTGCTCTTATTAAAAAAGGAAAACCGGAAATGGTGGTTCAAAAGTTAACCGAATTAAGAGTTGACAAAATTGTTCCAGTAGTCGCTCAGCGTTCCGTGGTTCAGTGGAGTGAAAGAAAGATAAGCGATAATGAGAAGCGTTTTGGACGGATTGCTAAAGAAGCCGCGATGCAATCGAGACAGGTTTACATTCCAGAAGTTATGAAAACCAGACCTTTCTCTGCTGTGAGTGAAGAAAAAGGGATTGCTTTAGCTCATCCCGGTGGTCAAAAACTAACTCTCAGTCATCCTTTTCTGATTATCGGTCCAGAAGGTGGTTGGACTTCTGAAGAGGTAAACGGCAAAGAATGCTGTTCGTTAGGTAGTTCTATTTTAAGGGCAGAAACAGCTGCAATTTCTGCAGGAGTTTTACTGACTTCTTTAAGGGATGGGCGAATAAATGAAATTAACGAAGGATTCTAAATTGTCCAGTCATTCCAAGAGACAACTTCATTTAAAGGTACGCGTTTTGCAGGTTTGAAATCAGATCCGATGGTATGAGCCACAGTTATCAGAGCGACTTGAGTAACTTCCTCAAATGGAATACCTAACACTTCTGATGCCTCTTGTTCGAAAATGAGATGAATCGTTGTCCAACAGGTCCCTAGATTGCGCTCACGCGCAGCAAGCATGAAACTCCACGCTGAAGGGATAATAGATCCATAAAGTGAAGCTCCGGCCAGACCAGGCATTTTGTCAACACGTCCTGGGAGGCAGGGAATCATCATTACAGGAACACGTTCCATGTTTTCAGCTAGATACGTAGCTGATTCGGTCACTCTGAGTTGTTGAGCTGTTCTTTCTTCACTTTCAGCCACTTCGGCTAATTGACCGGCGCTGCCTGCCATGTTTGCATAAACCTCGAAACCTTTTCTGTATATATCAGCAAGAGCAGAACGTTTTTCTGGATCTGTTACAACCAGAAAACGCCAATTCTGGCTATTTGAACCAGTGGGTGCCTGAACGGCCATTTCAAGACACTCATTAATGAGGTTTTCATCAACTGGGCGGTCAAAGTCTAAACGTTTCCGTACGGATCGAGTAGTTGAAAGCAGTTCATCGGCAGAGAGATTTAGTTTTTCCATAAGAGTGACCATAGTTGCATTTGAGGTGCAGTAGACACGTAGTTGGAAGTAAAGTTTAGAAGATGGTCAAGTTAACTTTTTGCATGTACCGGTTACCCCACTTGACGCGCGAGCAATTCCAAAGTTATTGGGAGAACAAGCATCCACTTTCAGCTCCGGTGAATGCTGTAAAAGTTTTAGGCATAAGAAAATATGTGCAAGTTTTTTCTCTTTCAGAGGAAGATAATTTACCGCTTAAAGAAGTCCGTGATGGAGCCAGCGAGTTTGATGGCGTGGCTGAAATCTGGATAGATGATCTTGAAACTTTCAACACGAAATGGAATTCTGGGGAAGGACAAAAAGCTTTTAAAGCTTTTTTGGAAGACGAAAAGAATTTCGTTGACTGGGAAAGGTCAGTTTGTTTTTTCGGTGAAGAAAAATCCGTTTTGTAACATCTTTTAAATTAATCGGTCTGTTCGGCTAACTCTCTTATTCCTTCTATGGTTTTACGCATATTCATATATTGGTCCCTCTGACGATTTGAAATAATTTTTGTTTCGAGGTCAGGATTAGTTTCAATTGCTCGTGTCAGTCCGGAAGTACCGGGTCCGAGAATCATAGCGAAACTGAGTCGCGTGGCTCCTGCTAATGGAGTTAGGCGAAATTCCCAACTAGCACCAGGTTTTTCCATATCACCAACGTTCCAACTGAAAACTTTGTTAGGTTCGTAGGATTTGATGTAACAAGTCGCTTCCCACTCACCGATTTTTTCGTTTTTGTTACGCCCTTTAAACCGAGCGCCTTCTTTGGGGGTTTCGTCTAACCAGTCTGCTCCCTGAAACTCGTCGCTGAAATTACTCGGAAGATTAATGTCAGATATCAAATTCCATAGTTTTTCGGGTGTGGCCTTTACATCGGTTTCGACTTTAACACCGGGGCCATTTTCGAAAGTGGCTAATCCATTGGTGGGTTTTTGTGTGGTCTTACCCCAACTTTCGAACCAGGTTATTTCACGTGCCGAGTTGCGAGACACCGAGGAGAAATTGTCACCCAAGGTGTAGGCAACTGGAAGTAGAACTACTTGGGTCACTCCTTCAGGTATGTTCAAAAGCTCGGCTACCTTCTCTGCATTTCCCAGATGCATGGTCGTCCATGCGCTTCCTAGTCCACGCGCATGTAGTGCAAGACAGAAACTCCAAGCGGCTTGAATTACGGAGTCGAAAAGGCCAGGGCGTCCACTGCCATCATGTTCACCGTAGATGGTTACCAGAACCAGAACAGGAACTTCTTCTAAGTGATCAGCTAGATAAGAGGAGGCTTTAATGGTTTTCTCATTATGATGACCGGTTCCATCTAAGCGCTCAGACTGTTCTTTTAAAAACTGACCTCCCACTTCGCGGTACAGTTCAGCGATTTGCTTTTTGACTTTCGGGTCGCGCAGAATCAGCCACCTGCGACTTGATTGATTTCCACCGGTTGGAGCTTGTTCAGCAATATCTATGCAGTCAAGTATTAACTCTTCAGACACTTCACGTTCCAAATCAAGACGTTTCTTGACGGAACGGGTAGTTGAAAGAAGGCGGTCAGTTTCTTCAATATTAAAAGACATGAATCAGTTACCCCCTGAGGTCTATTTGATTGTTTGCTTTTTGAATTTTGTTCAATCTAATCAGAAATGAGTGAGAAATTATTCACCAGGAAACCCCATCAACATCTGGAGTTCTTCTAGAGGCACGTTTAAGGTAATTGCAGCTGATTGGAGATCAGGAGGTGGAGGACCAAGAGCGTTCAAAAGGTCATCAACATCTACACCGAGTGTTTGAGCTATCGAAGACAAATCCGGTCTTCCACCTGGAGGGGGACCCTGTTGTCCAGCACCTGGAGGGGGACCGTGTTGTCCAGCACCTGGAGGGGCATTACTCAGAAAGGTTTTGATTTCCCCGTAAAAAGTAGGGCCAATGTAATAAGGGAAAACTTCGAAAAAAGAACCGTCACTGTTTCGTTCTCGTGTCACGTGGTAATGGTAAAGAGGTTCGATGTACCCCGGAAGTTTTCCGAAATGACCGTTGTGTTCATCTAGTGCTTGCAGTGAGTCATCGTTTAGAGATGACTCGTAATACCAGTCTTCCATATAGAAACCTGATGATGTAATGAAGCTGTTTCCTGATTGGGAAGTGACAATGTCGCTAGTGTCCGGGGCTGATGTATTTATCGCAACAGTTCCTGCGTTGGGATTCAATTGATCAAGCAGATGACAAGTTCTTTTTCCGATTTCACCGCAACCAGTCATCGAATCAGTCGTGCCATAATCTCTGGGTAGCCAAGAAGATCGAGCCAGAAGGTCGTTGTCAGCCCATGGACCTGCGATCGGGACGCCGTCGGTTGCAAATCCGTACACGGGTGAATGAGAATTACCGACATCTCCAAGCTGTTCAGCTAAACAGGTGGGATGGGAATGATGGTGGTAAGTGCCTTGAGCTGAGTGACCGGGACAGATATCAAGGTCGTATTCTTCAGCAATTGCAGCAATATTGTGCCAGTTACCTTCCTGTTGCCACGATTGTCCATCACCCCAACCGAAAACAGCAACACCGTTAACCCAGAGACCGATTGAACCAAGGCCTTGAGTTTCAGAGTCATTTTCAGTTGCTTCAGTTGGATAAATGGCGAACGTAGTTTCAATGTTCTGATTCTCAGGACAAGTCGGACCAGGTGGCCAGTAGCCGTAACCGGTTCCGGAAAAGTTTTGACAACCAGTCGAGTTGTAACCGATGTCTTCACCGAAGTCCACTCGCGAGCCGACACCAACCAAAGGTCCGCCTCCTCGAAAATCTCTATTTGCAAGAGGGCGTCCCGATAAAAAGGCTTCAGTTTTTTCATCTATGACACTTACATAATTAGGAATGCCTGAAGTTGAGACTTCAATAAACAATTCACCATCGACTTCAATCAAAGAGACGGATTGAACATTTACGGGTATGGAGGAATCAGCACGGATCACAGCAGCTGTTTCTCCATCGTCGTTGATCATCCAAGCTTTGAAAGTTGCCTCTGGTGTAGATAAGGCTATTTCAGGGTTTAACGTTTGTGTGGTCGTGGCTTCTGGAGTGTTGGTAGTTGTGGTTTCTTGGAACTGTGAGGTCGTTGTTTCTTGTGTGGTCGTGGTTTCTTGGAACTGCGAGGTCGTTGTTTCTTGTGTGGTCGTGGTTTCTTGGATCTGCGAGGTCGTTGTTTCTTGTGTGGTCGTGGTTTCTTGCCT
>Ga0206678_10000927_pt1 | contig 18737 bp, 3 predicted proteins | sample M180m12015metaG_FD_155453 | JGI IMG/M metagenome (GOLD analysis project Ga0206678, IMG submission 155453) | Ammonia-oxidizing marine archaeal communities from Monterey Bay, California, United States - M1 80m 12015 | ecosystem: Environmental > Aquatic > Marine > Intertidal zone | place: USA... | reverse complement strand
TGATTGTGAAAGTATTTTTTCAACCTCTCCATATGCTTCTAGGGCCTTAGATTTGTCATTACGCCTTCTCAACAAATATCCCATGTTATTATATGAACGGGCAGCACCTTTGGCATCATCTAATTCGATGAACTTCTCAAGTGCATCACGATGCATTGATAATGCATCGTCCGAATTTCCTTGCTTCAGTGCAATATCTGCTAATGCTGATAGCACTTCAGCCTCAGTAATTGTTAATCCCTCGGATTCAGCGAAAATCTTAGTTTGTTGCAGTATTTCCTCTGCTTCTACAAATCGTCCTAACAAGACCAATACTTCTCCTCTCAATTGGTACAATTTTGTTTTGATTATTATATTCAAATTATCCTCTGGTATGGATTCAATTAATCCAAGAAGTTCCATGTGACCTTGACTGACTATTTCTCGACCCTGTTCCACAACTAAATCTGCTGCTTCCTCTCCGCAATCACATTTAGTTAGATGGAAAATTAATTCGATTGAAACATCAGGTGTTGGCTTTAGTGAACGGTACCAATCACTGCATTTACTGTGAACTTCCTTTCTAAGTCCACCATCTAATGAACGAAGTAAAAACTCTCTAATCAAGTCGTGCAAGTCATATGTTTCTGTATCAACATCACGAGCCAACCCCTGTTCTACCAAAGAATCTAATTCATCAGTATCCAATCCTTGGGCTGCTAGGGCTTCCAATTTTACTGGTTCTCTAAAGATCGCTAAACATGTTAGAACTTGCTTTTGTTTTGCACTTAATTTTGAGAAGATTTCAACAGATACATAATTTTCCAGTGTTTCGTGGAACGCTCCAGCACTTGCTCCACGATTAATTAATTCAAGAACCAAAGGATGGCCTCTTGATAGCCCATGTATGTGCAACCACTGTTCATCTTCAAGAGACTCAAAACTTGTTAGCAAATTTCTTCCAGCCTCACTATCTAAACCATCAAGAGGCAATACTAAACTTGCAATTCTACCTTCTGCATCCTTAGTAGGAACAACTGGCTTAAAGGAACGTGAAAATATTACCAACCCGATTTGTTCTTCACTGCCTAACAAAGCCAATGACATTGCTTGGAAAGTTTTGTGAAGAGTTGAATCCGCAATTTTGTGGAAGTCGTCAATTACTATTAGCGCTGCAGTTCCCTCAAGTGCATCTACTAGCAAACGAGCTGCTTCTGATGGTTTTGGAACGGGGGTAGCCGCTAGATAATCAGCGAAGTTTGAATCACCAATATTAGCCAACCAATCTGCAACCGAGTCAAAGAACGAGCGAGAACCTTCCCAGTCTTGGCAACGATGGTACAATAGATTTCTGCGATGCATGAACCTCTCAATCAGTTTACTAGCAATCGTGGTTTTACCGATTCCTGCGATTCCAGGAACTAGCAACGTTGTTGCTCTTGCATCAAGTAAACTTACCATGTTGTCGAGTTCTTGCTCTCTGCCGTAAAAATGTCTTAATCTTGGTAAATCTCCAAGAGCGGTTACCAATTGCTTCTCAACATGCTTTGACAAATCTCTTTCTACTAATTCTTTTGAAAGCAATCTTGTATCCAATATTCCATTATCATCTAGATAACGAATAAGGTCTACTGGCCTCATAGAAAAAGGCAGTTCTTGGTTTGCATTACCTAGTGTAGTTGTAACAGTGTTTCCACCTTCTAATATTGCCCTAAATGGGAACTCTCGCAATCTCTTCCACGTATCATCTGCTAAATTCATCCCCGGTTCGGTAAGAAAATATGCTTTACGTTTTCGTGAAACTCCTTTGACATGTGCTTGTCTCTCCACTAAGAGGCCTTGATCTTTGAGACCTGCAATTGCCCGAGGGACATTTGAACGCGCTATTGAAACCGCATTTGCGATTCCCATTTGCGAAAGAGCAAAAGGAACTTCTACACTACCTTTGTAATCAGAATAATCAAGCAAATGAAGCAGTATTCTTTCTTGAACACCTGGTTTTTGATTAGCCGCCATATTATTCCTCCAGTTGCAATACCTTTCAACAGTATTGGTAATTGATGTCAGTCAAACTTCAACTCATGGTTGATAATTTGGATCTGCTACCCATTGATTAGATTCTGCATCCCATAACCATCCTGGGTGCTGAGAGACCTCAGGAGTTACGGCTTGCTGAACCGGTTCTGGTGCTACTGCTACCGCTGGAATTTCTGGAGTGGTTTTTGCCCTACCCCATGCATATGTGTCTTCTTCAACTTCAGCAGTTTGATCAGCTTCTATTTCCTCTTCATCTAAATCCTCAAATTCAATGAAGAAAAATGCTCCTGCCGCTAATATTGCTATTACGGCAATGACCACCAAAATTACAGTCAATATGCCATCACTAGCACCATTCTCGCTGGCGACGCTCAGTGACCATGATTGGTCTGCAGAAGTTTCAGGGTCTTGGAAAACTTGTCCATCCATTTCGAAGACTATATTTCTTGAACCTTCGGTATTCAATTGGCTTGTCGAAATATCCATTGCCCAAGTTCCATCTGATAGAACTCTAGTTGTGTTCACTCTTAGACCACCTTGTTGAATTAGTGCTTTGACTGTACTTCCCGGCAATCCTTGCCCAATAAACTGAGCCGGATCTCCGTGTGAAATATCTCCTGAGTCAACTCTTTGCACTGTAAATGAAACCGATTTAACAACGATGTTCACTTTGTGTGAATAAATTACTGAGTCATGTATATCTCTTGCTTCAAACATTACTCCCACTAGGGACCATTCTGAAACCGTACTATCCGAACGAGTGGCAGGGTTGTAAGTTGCAATACCTTGAGAACTAATGGTGAATAGCCAACCGTAATCATCATCATCCAAATTAGATACATCATCAAAGATATCAAACGCTAATGCTTCCGCAGAAGTTCCGATTCCATCTGGATCACTGAAGTACTCTGACAAATCAATTACTGCACCAGTGCCACACCTGTCAATCGAAGTTGATTGTGCATCACAAAAGATAGTTACCGTACTAGCCCATCCTGTATCATTGAATGTAGGTGGCATGTTGTTAAGGTCGGTAGGATTGTCAATAATGATACGATTTCTAACCTCTATTGAATAATCTTCACCATCATATGCACGAACAACCAATTCATACTGTTGGTCGTGAATTAAATCAGAAGTGTCCCAAGTTGTAGACCATGCACCATTTGGAGCAAAACTGGTTACCGGATTAGGTCCGCTATTCAGTACATATCCACTAGCCAAGTCGAAAATATCTATTTCCACCCTTGTTACCTGTCCATCATTATCTCTTGCTACACCTTGAATGAGAGTGTCTTCAGATGCCCTGATTGAATCCATGTCCAATGGTTCACTAATTTGAACGATTGGTGCTTGGTTGTCGTTATTGATTTGTAAGGTTCTCGTTTCTGAGTAGCAATTCTCTACTATGTCAATACAGAAATCACTGTCGCTTGCCCAAATCTCAAATGTATATTGGCCAGTTGGCAATTCTTCAAATTGCCACTCATAAGACCATGCAGTAGAACCTGCTACATCAAAGTGGGAACGATAAGGTTCTCCTTCTGAATTTTCTGGACCAGTAATATCAAACCAAATACCCTTGATATCACTACCCCATGTTCCGGAATATGGATCAGAAGCAGTTCCGGAGAAGATTACTCTTCCCGAATCGTGGGTAGTTCCATCATTTGGAGTGTCGACTAAAATTGTTGGAGCTACAAGATTTAGTTTGAATTTTCTAACTTCAACTGGTGAGTAATCAAGTCCATCATATGAACGGACACGGAAAGTAACATCACCTTCACCTTCTGGATGCGCCGATAAATCCCATGTAAAGGACCATGTCTTGAAAGGATGATTGGAAAGTGTAATTACACCATTTGACTGTGATGTGTCTACTGCTGAATACCAATCATTAGAGCCTGGTGGTTGAACTTCAACCTTCTTTACCAATCCAAATTGCGCTTCATAAGCAATTACATCCAATGCGTATGGACCCGCTAGTCCATCCCAAGCAGACCCTGTGACTACTGCAGTTGTTGCGAATGAGAAACCATCGTTTTGTTCAACTCTCACGCTAGGTTTGATATTGTCTAAGTTTATTACGTCATCAATTGGACCATATAGAACATAATTGAAATCCTTAGTTCCCTTGCCAAATTTGAATGCATTTACACTGTAGAATGGCATTTCACGTCCAGTTGCACAATCCGGGTCATCGGCATCAGTATATGTGTCTCCATCATTATCATATCCATCGGCACATGAGTTTTCATCAACAATATCACTTGTACCAGGAATTTGAACATTGGTCTCGCCTACTTGATGATTCCAATTTCTATCCAATAAGAAGTCACTAGGAAGTGAAACTTGCTGAGTAAATCCGAATGAATCTGTTTCAAGTGTATACAATGGCAATCCAGTTGCATCACTGATAACAACTGTGGCTCCTGCAACATTGCTGTTCTTTGCCTTTACTTGGTATCTAACAAGTTCACCTTCTCTAACCTGTGCACCCCAAGCTGAATTTTGCGCTTGTGTGTGTACTTTAGTAGAATCAAAATTTTGCAGATCGGCGTAAGAAAATACTGTTGAGTTGTCAACTACTTCTAATGCAAGTGGCATATATCTAGGTGGTAATACCTTGGTTTGAGGAACTTGTAGACATTCATCTTGAACCCATGGGCATTCTGCACCTAACCAGCGAATATTCACAGGATATAGTTCACCTGCAGTTGGATCTGGAATGAACTCAGATTGAACTGTTACTCTTGATTCTGTAACATTGTAAATTTGTGAAGCATTTGTCCATGTGTTACCAGAGAAATATCCAATACTTCCAAACTTGTTTCCATAGTTATCATCATAATGAGAGATATTGGCAGCAAAGCCACCAGCGGTATCTGCTACATTGCGTTGTACGTTAACAATCGAACCTTTTGCTCTAATAATGTCTCCTTGATTACCTGAAATTGTGTTATCATAAACTGTTGCTGAAGACATAAATACGTGTACAGCAGGACAAGGGAAATCTCCCCCATACATTTGTGAATTACAAACACCAGAATTGTTTGAAATAATATTATTTGCAAGATAGAGTCTAGCAGCAGTAGGGGTTGGAACTTGCCATCCTTGATCTTTAAAGTGGTATTCACCAATTAGAACCGGCTCCTTTGCCGTATCTTGAATTGTATTATTTTCAGCAACCACATCTGAAGTTCCGTAAATCCATAAACCGTTCCATCCACCGATAGGACCGATATTGCTGTTGTGTAGTTCTAATGTGGAAGAACTCACTCCAATTCCTGAACCTTCAGCAGCACCGGTAATGTCGACATTATGAATTTCAACAATAGCACCTTCATAAGCAGTAATTCCGGCACCTTCTGCGGTTGTAATTATTGTATTGTCAATGGATAAAGTGTGCTTAATAGTTCCAGTCTCTTTGTGAGAATTTGTATCAATTGCGTTACATTTAGTAGTCACTGTGGAATTTGAAAGGTAGCCAGAAGAACCCTTCAAAAATAATCCATAGGTATTATCCTTAACTTCTAAATTATCTAACCCAATGTAAGAATCCTCGAGATAAATAACGGAACGCCCACCACCGGATTGACCACAATCACCTTCATCGTTACCAGTGAATACTGAGTTTTCAATCTTGAATGTAGCAAGAATACCTGCACCTGCACCATAAGCTCGGACTGCTGCTGCATCATATTCTCTACCATCTACACCTAATGTGAATGTTGAATCTTTGAGTAGTGGTGCTGCGAAATCAACTGCTAATACATTGGAAGTGTTAATCTCTGTGAAAGAAAGACCATTTGCAGTTGTTGATGAGCCATCGAATACCAATGCACCATATTGAACTGATTGAAGTGATGGCACGTACATTGGGTAACCATATGCATTTTCATAGTGTGCATAATTAATTGAAGTCAATGCTTGGTTAATTGTACTTCTGATAATCATTCCAGAACCACATGCAGTATCGATATTGTTGAGATATGTTGTCGTGTTATCATAGCAACGCCCAACCTTTGTGTAATCACTAGGAATACTCCAAACAAAGCGAGCCATGTTGGAAGCAGAACCAGATGATGCCCCACACGCTGTATCGCCGATACAGATAGCGCCTGCAACATCAATGAATTTTCCAGGAGGAATATTGATCGTAGTTCCTGCATTTACAATTAACTTAGAACCTTCAGCGACAAGGATGTCACCATTAAGATTCATGGTTCCAGACCATATTTCCTCTCCGGTAATTGTACCTGAAGTAGTTTCGTTCGTTGCGGTAGCAGATGGTAATGTGATTAAACCAGCAAAACTGGATAGTAATAATAGCATTACCAATGATAGGCTCTTGTGTGATGACTGTATTGACATATTGTCCACCTCGTAAACAATGCCATTATCCGCTTGAATATAACACTGCGCCTTAATTATCACATTAATAGTATCAAATTATTCTAATAATATCAATATTATGACCTCAATAATATCATATTTTACTAATAATATCACTAAATTGTTTGAGAAATTGAGGTATATTGAGTCGCAGCACCCTCGTTTCCACTGAAAACGCACAATAATTGAGTTTGTAAATATCAATTAACACTGCTCCGAATTAGATATTTCTTGAAGCCATAATTGTGATTTTAATTCCCCATATCCCCAATGATTATCATGTGTTGAAGCAAATTCATTCTGTTGTGCAGAATTCATTAATGCCACTTTTACTGAATCAATACAGGAACCATTCGAATCTGGATTAGGTTTTAGTTCTGGGTGTGCTTGAAGAATCAATGCTAAAGCCCCGGAAACAAATACCGTAGATACAGATGTCCCACTGCTTGAATACCAATCTCCATTATCGCCTGTGCTAACTATCATGTGCCCTGGAGAAACGATTTCTGGTTTCAAATTAGGACTTTGCCGAGGGTTCTGGGTTTCTGTCAATTGTGATCCCGCTGATGAATTAGCCCAAATTTGCCCCTCCATAGTGGTGGAACCGACTGTTATCACCCTTGCCACATTTGCTGGAGCTGAAACTATTCCATCATCATCAATCCCTCCATCATTGCCGGCCGCAGCTACAACATATATTCCTGAATCCACTGCCATTCTTGCTGCAGTAACACTTGCGCCTTCAGGTTCATTAGCCAGTTTTTGTTGACCACCAAGCGATAATGAAATGATATCTGCTTCAAAATTATTCTGGCACCATCCTATTGCATCAGCAACTATACTTTCATCACCCGAATTTTCTCCATCCCCATTATCGCTTAGTGCTGCAACCATCGCCAAAGTGATATTAGGGGCAATTCCCACCTGATGGCTTTGACTAATCAATAGTCCAGCCATCATTGTACCGTGCCCTATTGACCCATAATCAACTGGCACTGTAGAATCGCCAACCATATCTTTGAAGATTATCTCCACACCTTCAAAGGATGAATGAATTGGAGAAAAACCAGTATCAACCATGCAAAGTCTAACTCCTTCACCATTGAGTCCTTCATCCTGCAATTGACGTATTTCCGTTGTCTCGAAGGCCCATTCCGAAGTAGGTGATGGTAATTCAATGAAGAGAAAACCAGATTGCCATACCAGTAATATGACTACAGACATTATTGCAAATATTGTAACATTACTAGCTATCACTCGTGTTCTTCTAATTTTAGGAAGAGGTTCTGCATTTTGTGGAGCCCAGCCAGTAACCTCGGCTCTCCATTCATCCTGGTAACCAACTGTAGAGGGGTCAATTGCGGATAGAATCCTCCTGTCCGAGGGTTCAGGCAAGAGGTCAACACGGTCTAGGCCATCCAATTCAATCACTCCTCAATCTCAGTGAATACAATATTGCGTTTCAATGCTTGTTTTGTTCGTTCAATATGAAATACCTTGCTTACGCTGGAATACCGCCAAACCAATCACTATTCAATAGTGTATCAGAACTTGGTAGTTCCCTTATTGCGTGACATCTTAATGCTACCATATGCAACTAAGATTACCAGTGCAAGAATCGCTATTTGGAAGAATATTGATTCTTCCCCTAGATCCTCATTGATTTGATATTCCATACCGAAGTCAAAGTCATCAACTTCCACATCAACATCATCTGCATCATCGCCAATAACATCAACTCTAACATCAAATCGATGAATTCCTGCCCTAGTTGCATTCATTGCAAATACAGCATCAACAGTTTGTCCTGCAGGAATTACAATACCCACCTGCATCTCTTCGCCGCTATCTTGTGGAGTGAGGTATACAATTACTGCAGTTGCATCTAATGTTCCAAAGTTTTCAACTGGTATAATCATGTTTCCAGCTTCACCTGCTAATTGGTCAGATTTTGTAATAATGTCACCTTGGTCTACTCTCAACTTGATACGTGCAGAAGAAATAGTAACATCAAAGGAATCTGATGTAGTTCCATCTTCACTTGTTGCAGTTACCGTTACAGTAAAACTACCATCCGTGAAATCCGCAGGAGCAAATGCAGTGAACATTTGAACTCTGTTTGTATCCTTGGAAATTGTCATTGTAGAACTTGTAGGAGTTATTTCCCAACCTGGAGGAATATTATCTGCTAATTCAATAATGAAAGTATCATCACCATTACCATCGTTAGTTAGTGTAAACTCAAAGTTCCTATTCCCGCTAGGGGCAATTCCAACTTCAGTAGTGGCATCAGTGATGTTAAGTCCGTATGTTTGAGGAACTTGAACATTAACTGAAACCTCGCTACCAGAACCGGTTTCAGTACCTAGATTTACATTGACTGTATGACCGTTCTCTAAATGCCAAACTGTTTCAGCATCTGGGAGAGTAAGCTTCACCCTGAAAATCTGACTGTTTGAAACACTATCATCGCTCGAGTTGACTCCGACTCCGAGAGTGACCTCAAGAGAGTCCACCCACTCAGTTTCATTCCAGAATTGAAGATTCCAATCCGCTTCGTCTGGAGAAATATCAATTAATCCTGTAACGGCGAATGAATCTGTGGTCTCTGTTCCAAGATAATTAACTTGAACATCAAATTCAATTGCTGCTAATGATTCATCCGCCATCAATTTCTTGTCGTCATCATCAACTGTAGTTGCATTGGTAATGCTTCCACTAACTACTTCTACACTAGTTTCTGAATTGATTCTTCTGTTATACTCAAGTGTTATCGATTGAAGGTCAGCATCAATATTGCTGTTAACACCAGCGTTATACTTCATCTCAAGTTCATCATCATGTTGGATTGTGATGAAAGAAGAATCGATGTCGAAATCTCCAGATGGTAATAGAATATTCAATGTACCATCAGAATCAATAGGCATTTCCCAAACTAATCCATTTCCAATACTTACCTCTACTACTACTGCTTCAGTAATCATAGAGTAACCTGCATCATCTGAACCAGCGTGGTGCGGTAAATTACCAATATCTGACCATGTAGTTGTTAATTCAACCCAACCACCTAGGGACATTTCCAAATCTACTGTTCCACCATTTGCAACACTTGCTTCTAGTAGTCCAACCGCAATTCCACCGCCATTTTCACCAGGGTTTGCTTCTCTGACTACTACTATCCAATCACCTGGTGTAATAATCGCATCCCATGTAAGAACACCGTCATCCATAGTACCTGTGAGTGTAATAATGTCTCTCTCAATATCTAATGCCGGGTACAGAGTAATAGTTGCTCCATCAAGTCTGCTTGAACCTTGCACATCAGTTATTGTTCCATTAACAGAAACATTACCTGCATTCATCTCAATATCATAAGAAGCAATAGTATCGTATACTGGGAATCCGCCTGTCTCTTCAACATCGTATGATTCACTCGTGAATCCTTCTTTGTCAATTGATACTGAATATACATCTCTAAGTGGGACAAACAAACTCCATACACCATCTTCATTGGTTGCAATAGTTTCATTGATTGCAGTATTATTAGATCCCATGATAGTCACATTCACTTCCGGAACTCCTTCAGACAAACTAGAAACATTGTCCTCATTCAAATCCCAAAACACCTTTCCGCCAATTTCCACAACTAAATCTGCTGAAATCATTCCGAGATTCATTGAACCATTAGTAGCATTTGTAGTATTGAATGGATCGCTTGAAGTGTTCAGCGTCCATTGCTTCTGAGGAATTGAGTTATTCAAGAATAAACTCCATTGGCCAGGATATACATCGAAAGTAACATTGCCACCAACATCGGTCTTTTCCAATGTGATATTGCCCCGCCCTTCTTGGCTCACTAATGTTACACGCGTTTCAGCCAAATTGGATTCAGTAACCGCTTCAATCAGTGTGAATGAAACTTCAACTGATGTACTTGTCTGTAATTCAAGCCCCGTACGTACTGATTGTGCATTTACGCTTAATGGACTACGCAATTGCTCAGTTCCATTATCATCATCAAGGAATGGTGCAACTACAACAATCCAGTCTCCTTCCTCAACATATTCTGCAAATGTTCCGTTTTCATCAGATTCTATATTTATCCAATCAGAGCCATCGGTATTCCACAATTGGAATACTGCTAACATACCACTTCCATTTGAATCGGATAGTGTTCCAGAAACAAGATATTTGTTGTTCATAGCAACAGTATAATTTTCCATTTCTTCAAGTCCAACATAGACATTGAACGGTGAATTAGAAGATGATAATGAATAATCAGTTGCATTTTCATCATCAGCTAGTGTGGTATTGAATATCAGACTATATGCACCTGGTTGTAATTCAATTTCAACAATTCCCGGAGAAGTATAGTTTGCAGATGTAATATTGATGTCTTCAACGAATTCATTTGCAGATGATATCGTGAAATCAGGTGAAATCAATGTTCCATTTTCCATTTCCCTATCACCTGCTGCATCCATAAAGACCTGGAATGTTACTAGTTGGGTCTCAGGATTAACTATTAATTCAAGCATGGATAATTCGAGATCAGTTTCCACATTAAATCCTTCAATAGCAGTACTGTTCAATGGACCTTCTGGTAGGGAAATATTTGCTAACCCTGCCTGAATCTGCAAACCGAATTTACCATAATCATCTAATTCAGTAGTCCATTCTACACCTTTTGAATCAGTGATAGTAACGGTTGACTTTTCAAATCCAGGGTTAGTGGAATCCCAAACTGTCGTGTTTTCGTATAAGAATACTTGACCATGTACATATCCAGTTGGAGCTAGATACAATGTAATAAGGTCATCCATTTCCGGCACAGTGTTTACAATTTGACCGCAACTCATTGCAGAGAATAGTGACATTGCAGTCATTTGGAATTCATGTCCAGCTGGTAGACGTACACTGTAATTTCCATTGACATCGGTTGCAGTAGTAAAGAGTAAGTCACCGGAAGTGAAATTGACCGACAAGCCTGAAGCAGGTTCTGAGTTCACTTCCCATTGGTCTTCATCAGCAAACCAAATATCGTAATCAGTTAGACTATCAATTGCTCTAATCGTTCCATTGGCCCAAGTTGCAATTGCATATGTTAACTCAAATGCATCATCATCAAGAGTTACATCATATGAACTGAATAATACATAATCATCATTAGAATCATCTGAAATTGTGAATGGACCTTGTGCAAGTTCAACATTAATAATTCCATTTTCGTTTGATGTTGCCTCAACACTCATCAAAGCTTCAAGGTCATTCGAGAATTTAAGAGTTCTATTTGCAACATCTGCTAATGGGTTTCCATGTTGATCTATAGGAGATACAAGTGTGATTGTCAAATCTGTAAATGTAGGTACTGGCCAAGCCAAAGTAAAGTTTTCAGATTCGCCACGTACCATGAATGTTTCATTCAATTCATACCATCCATCATCATCAAGGTCAATGCGATAGAAATATTCTCCACTAGTTATCGGACCATATGAGAAATTACCATACTCATCCGTGGTTATTTCAACAGCATTATCGACACCGAGAATTGAATCTACCAACTCAAATGTGTGATTAGCAATCGCCACTTCATCCATTCCCTTCATCGTATCAGAGAAAATTGAACCTGGTAAATCTAATTCCAAATCATATGATGGATTGATGCCAATTTCCACTGGATCTGGAAGTAGTACTTCCTTACCGTTTTCCAAAACTGCAATCATATTGTACATACCTGGGACTAATCCTGTTTGGTAAAATGAACCTGCTTGAACCATTGGTCCTGAGAAATGACCTGAACCAACGAACAATCCTGTTCCATTAATTGTTCCAATACCTGCAAAGGAACCTGTTCCTTCAAATGTAGCTCCTTCAAGTGTCTTAACAAGTGTAGAAGTTCCTTGAGAAGTTAAACTACCCATTGCACTTACTTCACCAGAAATCAAGTAAACTGTCAATTGTCCCGTATCATCAGAAACACAAACTGTTTGATTAGTTGGCATTACCGATTCTGTTTCATTGTCATTATCACAATCAACAACTGAAGATGAATTCTCAAGCCAAGAGGCTTCAATCAATCCATTTCCATTCCATGTTCCATTACCAAAGTAAGTTCTTGAATCCGCTATTGTTCTAGTAAAGGTTCCAGTGAAATCTTCTGCATATGCAATACCTTCACTGTCAAAAGTACTTTCATCGGTAAATGTCACCTCACCAGTTCCTTGTAGGATTCTAGTTTCTTCAGTAGTAAATGAACCACTTGTTGTAGTAATTGAATAGTTTTCAGTCATTGACCAAATACTACGGAGAATGAAATCTGCATCTTCAATTGCTTCGCCATCAAAGGATTCGTGTCCACTCCATGTTATCATGCCAGATACACCACTGCTATCTACAGAGATATCAAGAGCGTTTTCAATAGGTACAATTCTGTCTGCTTGATGTCCTGTGACATTCATCTCATTTTCGCCAAGCCAACTCATGTTTGCAACTTGTCCAAGAATTGCAGTAATATCGTAAATATTTCTATCATCGTTATCATTATTGAAAATATCTTGAAGGTTTTCACCTAATTCACCAGAGCGAATACTGGCATCTGCTATTGTAGGGTCGAATTCACCTGCAAATGCGCTTGCACGAATTCTTCCTGCAGGTACTGTATAGGACCAATCCCCATTATCATCAGCATCAGTAAATCCAATTGGAATCCAAAATGTATCTTCATCCAAATCAGACGTACCTTCGCCAGAGAATGCATCTCTTTCTAACAGAATTCGAACATTAGGAAGACCTTGTCCGTCATCACTCATTTTGACTTGTCCTGACATTTCTGCTCCAGAATAGTACTTCATTATCTTGACATAGGTATTCGCTTGTCCTGCAGCCTCTGCTGGATCTTCACTATACCAATTTGAAATGACAAAGTGATTCATCATTGCCCCAGGCATAGGAACTGATTGCTGGAAGTAACTTCCAGGTGAACCTTGTAAATCAAAGTGCTGTGCCGGTTGGGGATTGCTATCTTCCGTATCCATTCCAAGTGTACTTGCACCATACCCAATATAGGCACGCGCAAGCATCGTTTCAAAGAATGCTGCTGAATGGTCTACTCTCACATCGCTAATCGACAATAACTCAACATCTGCACCAGCTTGCTGGTTTAACATATCTTGATACATTGCTTCGTCAACTTCCTCCGGTGTCATTTCTTGTTCAAAGCCACCACGTGTTGTTTCGTATACAGTACTCATGAATGTTTCAACATCCTGTCCAGACAATATAGAAGGTGCACCGAAAATACCCATCGGTTGGCGACTGTTATAATTCTGATCTGCAGTATATCTTCCCGCTCTTGGATAGAGTCTGTTGTCAACTGCGAAATATCTAATTTCATGGTCACGTGATATTGTGTCACCAGGTGCACCATCATAATCTTGAACTTCATAATAATCTTCCATTCCGATGATGTCATCATACAAGTTGATTATTCCTGCAGAGGTTAGCGATTCGCCCAGTAGTTGGACAGTCAATGCCAAACGAGCATTCTTCCTGTGAATGTGAGTTGAAACAGAATCAAACTCATTTATTAAATCAGCTGTATACCAATAATCTCCAATAATATAGTGAGTAGTCTTGAAGACTGTATCCTTACCGGTTCTAATATTATTTGAGAAGGTACGGTTTGCTTCAAATTCATCAGACCAATCATCACCAATACAAGAATTGGATAAAACAGTAGTACAAATCACCCTCTCACCATCTTCATAAATTCGATAGGTTGAGTCACCTGACTGTGTATTCCGTGCCATAACAACATCTCTGTTAGTCTTGTAAACTTCAAAGGAATGCTCTTCAATATATTCAATCATTTCATCGTGATTAGAACTTGTTTCAATATATACGAACTCTTCGTATTCATCAGTTGTTAGGTGATCCTGCATTATTCCTGAGAATGAATTTGTCATTTGATGATTACTGGTTCTTGCACTGTTGTATGCAATATCACCTTCTGCAAGTTGCCAAATAAACATAGAAACCAAATCCTCTTGGCTTCTTGCAAGCAACATATTTCCAGTTGCAGGAATTCCTGATTGGAAGTTATCTGAAACTGATGGGTGCTGACCATTGTTTAGTGCCTGGAAACCATAATCCCACCAAGAAACGAAAGCAGGTCGTTCTGAATATGACTCATCTGTATCTTGGGCCGCTAGCCACTCATAGGCTCTATTCCAGCCTTCATCATTGAAACCAGAACCAAATGAACCAAGATACCAGTTTCCGCCATATGGGCTGCTATCTAGCAGTGAAAAGCCAAATTCATCCCATCTTAGAATATCTGGCATTAGATTGTAAATATCCTCATCCATTTCTTGTTCTCCCATAGACCTAGGAATTGCTGCATCTAATCCATATGTAGCATGTTGACCAAGCAACATTACCATCACCAACATGATCGCAGAGAATGAAGGTGTTCTCCAAACTGCTTTCCTCATACCTGTGATTCTGTCAGCAGGTGTACGAATTCCGAACTTTCTCCATGAACGATTTAGTCCTTCCCAATTGGACCACTTCCAAAGTGAAACCATTCCGGATGCACCTAGAATTGCAACTGCAGGTGTAGCATTAAACATGAAACGTGCTGCATTCCAAGACATGAAACAAGCAGCCATTATCCAAATGCTGAAAACAACTGAAGTCTGCTTTCTGGTTCTAAGTCCTTCCCATGCCAATAATACACCAGTTGTTAGAGCGATTACGAATAATATCGGCCCAAATGAAGCGAATAATTGCCCACGTGGTGGAGCATTCGCTTCAGCAACCGTATCAAAAATCTTGGTCTTAGCGAAGTATCCAGAACCTGTCAATAGAACATCCCAAGCATTTGATATCTCGAAGAATTTCAGAACAAATAGTATTGCGAAGAAGATTATTCCGCCGACCAAAAGAGTTCCGAGAACTAGCAACCATGGCTTATCTCTAAATCCAATTGTTACATATGAAATTGCTAATGTAAATCCTAGAATGAATAAGAATGGTTGAAGACCTGTGCCGTCAAAGACCAAATCTAATTGTGGGTGAGCATAGAATGGTAGTGCCATCATCAAGTTAACAACTAGCATTGTAAGGAACAGCACATTGAGTGCTGTTGAATCTCTACGACGGAACATATTCAGCGCAACTTGAATCGAATAAGCGATGAAAAGAATAGAAGGTCCAACTACGAAACCTTTCCATCCCAACGATGCTACACCAAATGCTACACCAGCTAATATTGCATTTGCAAACGCGGATTGGCGTTGAGTAATAACATCGCGAACTGAACTTATCAAACCACTAATACTAGCAGAATTTGTTTTAGATAAACGCTCACTTCCAGCATACTTGACTGCTCTAAGCCAATACATGAATCCAATTGTAATGAATAGCAATACAAACGCATCGTGGTCGGCAAGAGCCCAAGTTGTGTGAGTTAAATGGGCTGGCATGAAAGCAATGAGCCATGCGGCGAGAACTCCTGCAACTTTACCTGAGTGATCTCTTGCGATTGCAGAAACTGGAAGAATTGTTAGAGCACCGTAAATAGCAGGCAATCCCAACATACTCCACCAAACAGCATCAGAAGCATTTTCACCTAAGAATGGAGTTAGAATCATTGCACCAACAGCCAAAGACCATGTGAATAATGGCGGACGTGGGTTGATTCCACCGACTGGATAAAATCTGTCAGCATCGAATACTAAATGTGCATTATTAGCAAGAATATAATCTACAACTCGCTTCATGTACCATGGGTCAGAACCACCTGTCATATCCCATGTATCAGTACCGCTAGAATTCATTGAAGGGATTATGTACCATTGAATACGGATAATCAATCCGAAGAAGAATGCCATCCCAACCATCAAGGAAGCCCAATGTGCATTCCAAAATCTTCGAGCACCAGAATATTCGTGATCTTCAAGGTTAGCCCATCCACCATACTTCTCATGTGTTGAAATTTTGTAAATTGCAAAACATATGAAGAAAGTAATACCAAACCAAGTTAATGCCCCCCAAGAGCCTTCAAGTTGAGTATTTGTCCAAAGTCCTGCTTCATTCCAGCTTGAAACTTGGAATAGTGCCCACATTGAACCCAGCAACATTGCGCGGGTATTCCAGCGCTCACTTACCATACCTGCAACAATCATTGCAACTAATCCAGTAAGGAATGCAGCCCAATATCCAACATAGCCATGGTAACTATCTTCTGATGTAACTCCAAGTTTATCAGCAAGAGAGACATCATTGAAGTGCCAAAGTGATGCAATATGAGCTAATGCCCATACTACTAGAGCAATTTGTAATGGTAAATTTCCTTTGTAGTACCCATCTTGATTTGAACCAAGGAAAGAGAACCATCCCTCATCTCCTGCAGGCGTCAATACTCCACGAGTAAGTGTCGCTACAAGTGTTCCAACAATTATGAAGATTGTAAAGTAAGTAAAGAAGACATAGGCGCCAGCACTTCTTTCCAAATTATGGACTAGTACTGCTCCACCTCCTTCCTTTAGGTAAGTGTATACATGGTCTGGTGAAAATGAATTAAGTGTTGCTTGAGCCATTATTAGACTTAAGTGATAACCGATTGCTGTAAATGTCAATATTGTAGAAAACTCATGTTTTCCTTTTGAATCCAACATCTGTCCGAAAAAGGCTATCAAGAAGAAAATACCAGCATTTACTGCACCGAGTGAAGTGTATGAATTGATTATTTCAGCACCAATAATTGCAACAAACAAAGAAGCGAGGGAGAGGTTCATGTTTGTTAGGATTTCATTTTCGCGTAGTACACGTGGTAGGGTTGCTACTATGCCGGCGATAACGACTACAGCCATAGGTGCAAGGGTGTTCATATTTAGATCAAAATCGATTCCGACGATCTTGATGGCAGCGATTGCAAGCAGCATAGCAAGTGGCCCAATTAGCCACGATAGGAATGGTGCTTGCGAAGTACCTGTTTTCTGTTCCATTTTGTTTCCCTCAATAGGTTTTGCTTACAGTCTAAAGACTGGAGCGAGTTCGCCACTTGAGAACCCTTCTTAACAGTGACGGGTTACTCACAACAACGACCTGCCTTTCAGTGTATCTTTTAGGCACATTTTGGGACTTGTAATTTTGACAGTAAAAACAACCGCCGAACTCATAAAATTGTTCACCAAAAATAGAACTAAAAACAAATTACTGCGCTTTATTATTGTAATGCTCTGTAGCCAATATCGGTCCGATGATGCGAACCCTCAAGTTCAATTTGAGAAATTAATTGATATGCAAGAGTCTTTGCATCCTCTAGAGAATCTGCAATAGCAGAGCAAGATAATACTCTTCCACCTGTGGAAATATAGTCTCCATTTTTATCTAATCCAACACCGGCAAAATTGACCCACGCATCACCCTCAGCAAAGTGCTTTGTCTCATTACTTAGACCAACGATAGGCCTCCCTTTTTGTGGAATGGATGGATAACCTTCAGCAGCTAATACAACGGTCAGTGCTTGCTTATCATAGAAAGTAGTCTCTTGTTCATGTAGGCCATCTGTTGCGGCAGAATACAGTAATGTGTAAAGGTCTGATGAGATAAGTGGCAAGGTAATTTGGCATTCTGGGTCACCAAATCTAACATTGAATTCCACTACATTGGGATCTCCTGAATCCGTGATCATCAAGCCAACGAAAAGAACTCCCCGATATGGTATTTCTTGGCGAGAAAGAAATCTGTGCATTGGTTCAATAATTCGTTCTATTGCTCTTTGATGAACTAACTCAGTGACAACTGGGGCAGGACAATATGCACCCATTCCTCCAGTATTTGGGCCAAGGTCGCCATCATATGCACGTTTGTGGTCTTGGGAACATGGTAAAGTCACGAAATCTGTTCCGTCCATTATTACCAACATACTAGCTTCTTCCCCAGGTAAAAAATCCTCCAATAATACCTTGCCATCTGATGCTATTGATGTGGCAATAAACGTCTTTGCTTCTTCTCTATCTGAAGTGACTACAACTCCCTTACCTCCTGCTAGAACATCTCTTTTCACAACCCAGGGGTTTGCTGAAAAGTCATCCAGTGCAGCATCAACATCTGAATCGCTATCTAGTACATGGAAATCAGCTGTTGGTACACCTGCACTGCGCATCACTTGTTTTGCATGCAATTTTGACCCTTCCAAATGTGCTAGTTTAGCAACTGGGCCAAAACATGGAATATTTACAATTGATAGCGCATCTGCCAATCCATCGCATAATGGTGCTTCAGGACCTGCAATAACCAAATCTGTATCTAGACTTGTT
>Ga0206678_10000918_pt1 | contig 18795 bp, 18 predicted proteins | sample M180m12015metaG_FD_155453 | JGI IMG/M metagenome (GOLD analysis project Ga0206678, IMG submission 155453) | Ammonia-oxidizing marine archaeal communities from Monterey Bay, California, United States - M1 80m 12015 | ecosystem: Environmental > Aquatic > Marine > Intertidal zone | place: USA... | reverse complement strand
CGGTGGTCACGTTTACCCTGATCCGATCTCCAGGACGTGCCCCCGTTTCGGCGCTGAAGCGTGCAGTGCACCGACTCTGGTTCTCGGCGCCCAACTCGTCGAGAGCGTCAGGATCCCCGCTGTTAACGGATGGAACGGCTAGGCCAAAGTGCATCAGTGTCTCGGCCCCGAGAGCCTCTCGTACGTCGACCTCAGCGTCGAGGCGCTGATCAGCAGGGTGGTCAGTCACCACCGCAGCATCGTCCATATCCTCGGGACGGATACCGACAACTACCGGTTGGTCGATGTGGGCTCGTAGGGCCGGACGGTGGTCGAGGACACGCGAATCCAGAGCAAGGCGCTGATCACCTAAGCAAACCACCAACCCATCGCCTTGCTCCACCACCATGCCCTCATAGAGGTTCATGTGGGGCGATCCGATAAACGCTGCGACGAACACGTTGTCGGGTTCGGCATAGAGCGCCTCTGGCGACGCGACCTGTTGGAGGTAGCCGTCCTTGATCACTGCCACCCGATCTCCCATGGTCATGGCCTCGACCTGGTCATGGGTGACGTAAAACGTGGTGACGCCTAGGTCTCGCTGGATGCCGGCAATGTCGGCACGCATCTGCACCCGAAGTTTGGCATCGAGATTCGACAATGGCTCGTCCATCAAGAACAGTGACGGCTCGCGCACAATGGCTCGCCCCATAGCCACTCGCTGGCGTTGCCCACCGGAGAGATTCGATGGCTTCTTGTCTAACTGCTCGGTGATTTCAAGAATCTTGGCAGCGTGTTCTACCTTCTTCCTACGTTCGGCTTTCGGGATCTTGCGCAGCCGCAACGGGAACCCAATGTTGTCCGCGACGCTCATCTGCGGGTAGAGGGCGTAACTCTGAAAAACCATGGCGATGTCGCGATCTTTGGCTGCGACGTCGTTCATGTGCCTGTCACCAACGTATAGGTCGCCGCCGCTGATCTCTTCGAGCCCGGCAATCATGCGGAGCGCGGTGGACTTACCACAGCCGGACGGTCCCACAAGCACAAGGAACTCGCCGTCGCTGAGCTCAAGGGAGAGCTCGGTGACGGCTTGGAACCCGTTTGGGTACACCTTTGTGATCTTGTCCAGCCTGACGTCAGCCATGTCGACTCGCAGCCGCATCCATCACTTCTAGATAGTTCATCATCACAGTTCCTCCTGTCCGGTTAACTGGCGCATGCGGGCCAGCACATCCAGGCCTTGCATGTACAACCAGTGCAGCAGATCTATAAACACCCAGTTCTCGGCCAACTGGTCTCCGTCGCGTCGGTATATATCCACGACCCGCATGTCGGCGGCAACGTCCGATCCAGGTAGACCGAGGAACCCGCCAGTTGGGGTGTTAGTGAGGTTGGACCATCCGAAGAAGCCCGCATAGTTGCCCTCGGCGAAGCGGGCTATATGCCCATGGAACACCTTGCTGGTCAGATTGACGCGGAATGGGAACTGGTGCTGCTGCTGGTAACGGTCGATCGTGTAGGTGGCGCCGATGCCAGCGGGACCGAACCAGAGCATGTCGTGGTGCCAGGTAGTCGCCAGTGCCTCTCGCGGCATTCGGTCATCTCCAGCCTCGTTACCGGCAAGGTTCGCTACGTCAAGGTCGTCGATCATCTTGTCGACGAGCGCCATTGTCCTGTTGCCTTCGTCGGGATCTTGGGCCTCAAGTAGAACCCCGTCGTGTGTGCGTGGCCCTGGATGCAAGTGTGACGCTCCGGTCTGAGGTGGCAATGGGTCCTGGCCGGCCTGTTGCATCACGCTGATCACGTCGAGGAACAGCGTCGTCTCGGCGATCCGGTCGTCTTCGACCCGGTGGAACTCTGCGTACCGCAGGAAACACATCCTTTGGGTCGGCGGAATCGCTAGCCATGGCCGGTCGAACAAGCCCAGCAGGTGGCCCATCTGACAAACCCAGACCTCCCGCCCGTCACCGACAGTGTTGACTCCGGCGAAAAGGACGTCGGGTCGTCGTTGGAGGGGTGAGAACGCCTGGCGAAGCGGAACCCAGAATGTCTTCGCCACTGCGTCGACACCCGACTGCTCGTAGAAGGGGTGGATGCCTCGCCAGGAGTAGTTATCGGTGGTGTGCTTTCGGAGTACGTCCGCGAGTTGATCGACAGGAGCAGCATCGAAAACGTCGTAGTACTCGAGCACCACTTGCTTCGCGTGCTGCAGTTCCGCCGTCATCCCTTCACCGCCCCGGCGCCCAGGCCTTTCACCAGGTGCTTCTGGAAGATCATGATCAAGATCACGATCGGCAACGTTATGGACACTGCCGCGGCCGCCCCCTCTGTGACTGTGGTTGCACTGTCGCCACCGGTGAGCGCGGATATGGCGACGGGCAGGGTCCAATTGGTGACTGCGAGTACCCGGACGAAGAGGAACTCGTTGTAGGCCAACAGCAGGGTGAACAGTGAGGTGGCGATGATGCCAGGCCACATCATGGGTACCACCACCATGCGGAAGGCCTGCAGGCGGGTGGCTCCATCAATCATCGCTGCTTCTTCGATCTCCCTGGGGACCTCCATGAAGAAGCTGCGCAGCATCCAGATTGTGAACGGCTGGTTCACCGCCACGAGGGCCAACACGATTACCAGTCGCGAGTCGAGGATGCCGAGCTCTTTGGCGACGTAGAAATAGGGCAGAACGAATGCCGTTCGGGGCAGGGCACGGAACCCGAGTGCGACGATCAGGATGACTGCACCCGACAAACCGGAGTATCGGGCTAGGCCGTAGCCCGCGAGCATCCCGATGGATATCGAGATGATCACGGTAAGCACGGTCACGAAGATTGAGTTGACGAAGTAATCGAATTCCCGGTTCATGTCGAAGGTCTTCGGGAACAGATTGAGTGCTACCCAGAGAGACCCCAGTACTGCAAGCGTCAAGGGCCACGTCGTTTCACACCGTTTCCGGATGAACAAGATCGCAGCGATAACCGCACCAAGGGCCAGGAAGAAGAGCCCGACGGCCCACATATTCTGTTCTTCGTTGACAAACCAGAACTTGCGGTAGGGGTCAGCAGTAACGTCGAATCCCCAGAGGGTGGGCTTCCTTTTGATGGTGTCGCGGGTGAATTTGATCGATGTCTGTGCCGCCCAATAGAAGGGCACCGACGAGACGATGATTACTGCCAGGAGCGTGCCGTGGATGCCGGCCGTCTTGGAGTAACTGCGCAGTTGTTTCATCGTTCTGCGATCTGCTCTTTGTAAGACTTGCGCAGAAACGGGATTAAGACCACGAAGATGCCGATGATTGTGATGACAGCGATCGCGCTTCCCTTACCGATGCTTCCAAACTGGCCTCTGAGGGCTACATCGAAGTTGTAGACCATCACCGTGAACGCCGACTTCCCCACGCTCTGGCCGAAGACGAAGGCGTTGTCAAAGGCGCGGTAGGAGTCCATGATGCTGATCAGCAAAACAAAGATGATCAGCGACCTCAGATGCGGGATCATCACGAATCGCTGCTTGGCCCAGAAGCCGGCGCCATCGATCTCCGCTGCCTCCAGCCGTTCGCCGGGCAACGTCTGCATGCCAGCAAACAAGGCAATCACAGCAAATGGCGTAGTCGACCAGATGCCGTGGATGATCAGGATCCACTTGACGTTGCCGCTCGTGATGACGAACGGATCGTCGGTGAGCACTTCCCACAGCCACGCGAGTAGGCCGCCCCGGTCGAAGAGGTCACGCACCATCAGCGTCCCGACCACCGGCGTAACGATGAAGGGCAGCAGCAGTAAAGCCATGTATATCTTGCGACCGCGAACGACCCGGTCAAGCAGGCTGGCGATTCCGAAGCCCAAGGCGAGGTGTATCGGGACGACGGCTACCACGAACAATGTCGTCAGCTGGACGGCGTCCCAGAAATCAGGGTCCGACAGGACGTCCGTATAGTTCGCAAACCCGATCCACTCCCGATGGGACAGGTCGCGCAAAAAGATGCGGTTGAAGGACAGAACGATGGTGGTGACGAGCGGAAACACCATCAGCGTGCCCATGATGAGCACGCTGGGAATTGTGAAACCGGCGAATGTCTTCCGGTCTATGGTCCCCCTCCTCCAGTTACGGGGCCCCACCCGGGGCCGGCGCAGAGTTGCGTCGGCCCCGGGTGGGGTGATTACCCCTTAGTTGGTCAGCCTGTAGCGGTCGCTACGTCACTAGGCGTAGAGCCGACCTCAGCCGCCGGACAAGAAGCCGGCTTCGGTGGCTTCTTGGATGTAGGAGGCTTCGGCACTGGCCAACGCCTGGGCCGGATCGGCGCCACTGGCGGTGATCTCCAGCAACGCGCTCCCCAACACGCCCTGGGCAATGCCAAGGGCTGGGTTCTTGCTCCGGGCACCCACGCCTTCAGCCACCGAGATCGCCGACGCCTCTCCGTTACGGGGAGCGTCGGGGTTCGTGGCACTGAGGCGTGCAACCGCAGCGTGCGCAGCAGCAGCATTCTGCGACTCATGGTCGATCGCAGCCATGATCACTAGGAACACCTGCTCCGGATCAACGCTGCCACCAGCCGGGATCGAGTAGTAATCCACGAAGGCGGGACCATTGCGGAGAGAGTCCGGTGTGGTCTTGATCGCCGGCAGGAACTCGATCAGATCGACGACCAAAGAGTTCTCGGGATCGTCCATCTGTGAAGCACGCGACGCCCAGATCGTGGCCATGGGGAGCTCACCAGCTCGCAGAGCAGCCTCGGCATCGTCGATGCTGTAGGAACGGCCGGCATCGCTCATGCAGGCATCGGAGATCTCAACAATCTTGTTGACTGCCTCGAGACCCTCTGAAGTGTTCCAACCAGGCCCGTTGTCATTGTTGAGGACGTTGCCGCCCAGCGACTTCAACAGGTTGGAGAACTCAATCTCCCACGCCCATCCAGCTCCGAGGTTCATGTTGAACGCATCGTCGAAACCTGCGCCGCGAAGAACGCCGCAGGCGGCTATCACGTCGTCGTAGGTGTCAGGCGGGGCAATCCCGTTCGCAGCGAAAATCTCGCTGTTGTAGAAGAAATGCATCGTGTTCGAGAACAACGGCACACCGAGCATTCTCCCGTTAACGGTGGCACCGTCCCACATGGCCTGCGAGATGTCGTCCAAGTCGAACTGGTCGCGATACTTCTCGACGAACGGCGTCAGGTCGGTCAGATCATCTGCCCATTGCCCGACCAGCGAGTCGGTCGCGTGGAGGATCTCGAACTCGGGCGATCCGGTCGCCAGGTCAAGATTGATCTGATCCTGCGCCGAGGCACTGTCGAGCAGCTGAACGTTGATCTGCAGATTCCCCGTGTTGCAGTCACCGAACTCGTTGGCGATCTCGGCAGTAACCGGGAACTCCCAACCAATCAGGTCGATGGTGACACTCTCGGCCGGTTCAGGAATCGGACATTCGTCGGAGATGTTGGCCACCTCCGCGCCGCCGGACAAGAAGCCGGCTTCGGTGGCTTCTTGGATGTAGGAGGCTTCGGCACTGGCCAACGCCTGGGCCGGATCGGCGCCACTGGCGGTGATCTCCAGCAACGCGCTCCCCAACACGCCCTGGGCAATGCCAAGGGCTGGGTTCTTGCTCCGGGCACCCACGCCTTCAGCCACCGAGATCGCCGACGCCTCTCCGTTACGGGGAGCGTCGGGGTTCGTGGCACTGAGGCGTGCAACCGCAGCGTGCGCAGCAGCAGCATTCTGCGACTCATGGTCGATCGCAGCCATGATCACTAGGAACACCTGCTCCGGATCAACGCTGCCACCAGCCGGGATCGAGTAGTAATCCACGAAGGCGGGACCATTGCGGAGAGAGTCCGGTGTGGTCTTGATCGCCGGCAGGAACTCGATCAGATCGACGACCAAAGAGTTCTCGGGATCGTCCATCTGTGAAGCACGCGACGCCCAGATCGTGGCCATGGGGAGCTCACCAGCTCGCAGAGCAGCCTCGGCATCGTCGATGCTGTAGGAACGGCCGGCATCGCTCATGCAGGCATCGGAGATCTCAACAATCTTGTTGACTGCCTCGAGACCCTCTGAAGTGTTCCAACCAGGCCCGTTGTCATTGTTGAGGACGTTGCCGCCCAGCGACTTCAACAGGTTGGAGAACTCAATCTCCCACGCCCATCCAGCTCCGAGGTTCATGTTGAACGCATCGTCGAAACCTGCGCCGCGAAGAACGCCGCAGGCGGCTATCACGTCGTCGTAGGTGTCAGGCGGGGCAATCCCGTTCGCAGCGAAAATCTCGCTGTTGTAGAAGAAATGCATCGTGTTCGAGAACAACGGCACACCGAGCATTCTCCCGTTAACGGTGGCACCGTCCCACATGGCCTGCGAGATGTCGTCCAAGTCGAACTGGTCGCGATACTTCTCGACGAACGGCGTCAGGTCGGTCAGATCATCTGCCCATTGCCCGACCAGCGAGTCGGTCGCGTGGAGGATCTCGAACTCGGGCGATCCGGTCGCCAGGTCAAGATTGATCTGATCCTGCGCCGAGGCACTGTCGAGCAGCTGAACGTTGATCTGCAGATTCCCCGTGTTGCAGTCACCGAACTCGTTGGCGATCTCGGCAGTAACCGGGAACTCCCAACCAATCAGGTCGATGGTGACACTCTCGGCCGGTTCAGGAATCGGACATTCGTCGGAGATGTTGGCCACCTCCGCGATGGTCGCAGCGGGCGCGGCCGTCGTAGCCGGTGCAGCGGTGGTAGCCGGTGCAGCGGTGGTAGCCGGTGCAGCGTCCTCGCTGTCACTACCGCAGGCTGCGGCACCAAGGGTTATGGCAAGGAGGATGGCAAGAAATCGCCGCCCCCTATGCGTTTGCTGACTCATGAGTTGTTCTCCTTTTGGTTTGGTTTCTATTCAAATCATCTAGCCAGTCCGTGAGGCCGCCCGTGAGCACCTCCGGCTGATCAATCGACGAAAGATGCCCCGCCTGCTCGACTACGAGTAGGTGACCCTGCGCGAAACGCGCTGCGAGATCGGAATGAGCTTGTGGTGGGCAGAGTCGATCGTGGCTCCCGCAGGCGATAAGGGTCGGGCCTATAAAACGTGAGGCGATCGATTGCTGGTCACGCCGGTTGAGCAAGGCTTCGTTCTGACGGAGAAAGCCCGCCGGTCCGACGGCTGTCGCCATCTCAACGACGAGTGGGCCGTGAGCCTCGGGTGAGATAGTCAAGTTCGGTAGAAGCTCTTCCACCACTTGGGTGAAGTGGCCGGAGCGCACGTCGGACGCCCAACGTCGACGCGTTCGAAGTTGTAGATCATCGGGAGCGCCAAGATTTGTATCAAGCAGCGCCATCGCCAACACGCGCTCGGGCGCGAGGTGAGCGATTTCAGCAGCAACAATTCCGCCCATCGAGAGCCCCACAAGGGCAAACCGCGGTGGTGCCGCCCGCAGGACCCGAATAGCCATGGCCGCTATCGAGTCGTCGAGCGTGAGATCGGCAACCTCGCAGGGCTGATCGATTTCACGAAGCTGATCGGCAAAGACCCGTTCGTCGCACAAAGATCCCGGCAGGAAGATCACAGGCGTCGTCACCATGGAGTTCCCCCCAACAGGTCGAGGGGAGCGATATAGCCGTTGGCGTCACGACCCCATCCGGCCTCGGCCGCTGCGTTCCCGATCCAGGGATCCCAGTCGGCTCTGGCTCGGTTGTCTCCAGCGCACACGACCAGACAAGTCGCTATAGCGGACCCGGTATTGGTGAGATCTCGCCAGCAGTTTCCGGGGATCGACACCACGGTGTCCTCAGTGACAGTGCGAGAGATCTGGTTGTCGAGCCTGTTGTAGGTGACTTGCCATTCACCCTCGACAAGGAAGAGTGCCTGGTTCTGATCGATGCGGTGAAGTCCTGTGGATGCGCCCGGCTCTAGGCGAAGCCACTCGACAGTGAAGCCGTGCGGTGTCCAGATGGGTGGGCGCTGTTGTCGGTCCTCAGTCAACCCAAAGCCAATCACCGGGGCTATCGCGCTTCCGTGACCCGGTAGAACGCTGGAGAGTAGGGCCGCCTCCGACCAGTCAAGACGGTCGGAAGCGACGATCCGCTCGGCAATCTCGGCATCGGTGTAGTGGTCCAGCTCACCCAATCGTGTTTCATCGATGGGGGTGATCGTGTCGTTGATCAGATCGCCCGCAGTCGCGTCGAGCACGGCTCCGACGGGTGAGAGGTACAAGCCAGTCGATGCTGCGGCCTCGAGAACCTGCGGGGCCCACAAGATTCCGCCGGTGTTGTCGCTACCCAGCACGGTGAGGAGCCAGCCATCGTCATCGCCGATGTTCTTGAACCCTCGGAAGATCCAGGTGGGTACAGAGAAGAGAGTGTTGGGCCCGATTTCGACTGTTTGCTCACCGTACTGCCCCAGCCGCATCTCCCATCGTCCGCGCGTGCAGATGAAGACCTCAGCCGTGTAGTGCATGTGCGGGTTGTTGACGACCCCGTGGGGCATGCTGGCTGCGCCGATATTGAAGCCGTGGGGCTCGGCGAGATTCACGATCTGGTCGGCGTTCTGGGACACGCCGGGACCGATGAAGGAGTAGCTCGCCTTACCGACGGATCCGGGGAGTCGGACATCAATGAAGGCTTCCGTATCGGCCATGAACTGGTGGGGCTCGATGATGCGGCGACCGACGTCGTCAACGTTGACGATCAAGTCGGCCGATGGCTGGAGGAGGGGGTTCCGTGTCATGGGCCCACCTCGCTATGCGAGATGCGATGATCCTCAGGCCAGAGGAAACCGCGCACCGTCATGACGTCCCCAAGGGTCTACCGCCGTCGACAGAGATCATCGAGCCGGTAGTGAACGGAAGATCGTTGACGACAGCGCTCACAGCGGCTGCCACATCATCTGGCGTCCCCAGGCGGCCGAGCGGGGTTGCCGCTCTTTGGGCGTCGATCATTTCGGTGGGCATACGGGCTGCATATTCCCCGAGGACCCAGCCGGGCGAGACCGACACAACCCGGATGAAGGGTGCCAGAGCACGGCCGAGTGAGCGGGTCATCGAGTCCAGTGCCGCCTTGGATGCGCAATAGGCCACATTTGATCCCTCGCCTGTGATGCCGGCAACCGAGGAAATGTTGATCACCACGGCATTCTCGGCAGCGTTGAGGAGTGGACGGAGGGCCCGGATGGTGGCGAAGGGACCGCGCCAGTTGGTAGCGAAGATCTCGTTGATCAGATCATCGTCGAGACTGTCGAGGTCATCGTGCGGTATGGGACGAGTGATGCCAGCGCAGTTGACCAGTACGTCGAGGTGACCTGCCTGGGCTTGGAGCAATCCCGCTAGCTCATCGAGTGAGGCAGGGTCGAGGACCGAGATGCGTGCTGCGCGATGACCCGGGCCGGGCAGGTCAGCCAAGAGTTGATCGGCCCGGTCGGCGGCGGTGTGGTAGCCAACGACAACGGTGAAACCGTCTTTGGCCAGCCTGCGGGCAATAGCCGAGCCGATCCCACCCGAGGCTCCGGTAATCACTGCGGTCTTCACGAGCGCACATCCCTGTAACGGCTGACGCGGATGTCGGCCTGAGCCTGGTGTCCGGCGAAGTTCTCAATCGCACAGAGGCGACTGCAGTACTCGCCGATCAACACGCTCGAGGCCGGATCGGTGACGCGCTGGTAGGTGACGGTCTTGATGAACTTCCCCACCCAAAGACCGCCGGTGTAGCCCGCCGCTCCCTGAGTGGGCAGAGTGTGATTCGTGCCGATGACTTTGTCGCCATAGGACACATTCGTCATCGGTCCAAGGAACAGGGCCCCGTAGTTGGTCAGGTTCTCGAGGAAGTAGTCGTCGTCGTCGGTCATGACCTGCACATGCTCGAAAGCCAGTTCGTTTGCCATCGCCAACATCTCTGCGTTCTCCTCACAGACGATCACGCGGCCGTAGTCGGCCCAAGACTTTCCAGCGATGTCGGCGGTGGGTAGGTGCTGGAGTTGACGTTCCACTTCGGCGATGGTGTCCAGACCGAGTTGGCGCGAGGTGGTCAATAACACCGCAGGCGATGTTGGACCGTGCTCTGCCTGGCCCAACAAGTCAGTGGCGCAGATCTCTCCATCCACCGTTTGGTCGGCCAACAGGAGCGTCTCGGTCGGGCCCGCAAGCAGGTCGATGCCGACCCGTCCATACAACTGCCGCTTGGCCTCGGCCACAAAGGCATTGCCGGGCCCGACGAGCAGGTCGACGGGATCCACGAACTCGGTCCCCAGAGCCAGTGAAGCCACGGCTTGAACACCGCCGAGCAGGTAGATCTCGTCTGCGCCGGCCAGATGCATCGCCGTCACCGTTTCCGCTGGCACGGCACCGTTAATCGGCGGTGTACACGCCGCCACGCGAGGAACACCGGCAACCTTTGCTGTTAGAACGCTCATGTGAGCCGAGGCCACCATGGGGTAACGCCCACCCGGCACATAGGCCCCGACGGCCGACACCGGGATGTTCTTGTGACCCAGGATTACGCCGGGCAGCGTCTCGACCTCGATGTCGCTGAGTGACTCCAGTTGCGCCTGAGCAAAGGTCCGGATCTGAGTCTGGGCGAACCTGATGTCTGCAACCGTTGCCGGATCGACTCCTGCCACGATCGTCTCGATCTCCTCACCGGTCAGTCGGAACTGCTCGGGTTCCCAGTTGTCGAAGTTGGCCGACATCTCTCGGACAGCGACCTCGCCGCGAGTCTCGATGTCAGCGAGCAGCGTCTGTACACGCTCGGTCAACTCCAGGTCGGCCCCATGGGCTCCCTTGGCGGTCGCGTCCTTGAGGATCTCAGTCATTGATCCTCCGTGTGGTCCGGCCTTCGTACACGGTTCCGGGGATGATCTGGGAGCGCTCGCCCGGGTCTTCGGTGTCCAGCAGCATTGCGATTGCTTCGTCGACGAGAACATCGATGGGTTGAACCAAGGTGGTCAGGTCGTAGCCCGCCCACGACGCCTGGGGCAGTCCATCGAACCCTGTTACAAGCACATCGCCCGGCACGCTGACTCCGGCAGTGCGGAGCCCGTCGATGACCCCGAACGCGACCTCGTCGCTACCGACCATCACGACGTCGGGTAGTTCCAACCCTTCGCTGATTTGAGAGGCCACCTTGTAGCCCGCGTCGTACGTGAAGGCCCCAGCCTCGATGTATGGACAGGCAATCCCGAGATCTCCCAAGGACTTGGCCGCTCCGCGATAGCGCATCTGATCTGTCGACGCCTCTGCTACGCCACCCACGAACATCGCTGTCGCCACGCCCTGAGCAGCGACATGTTCGACGAGTGCGCTGGTTCCTGCCTCGTTGTCCACGGAGACCAATGGCAACAAGCCTGTTGCGGTCGGCTGGTTGAACGCGACGACGCGAGGGCCCGGCCGACGCATCCGCACAAGATGTTCCTGACTGATCGTCGACGATGCCAGCACCAGGCCGTCCAACCTGTACTGCTCCACTGCATCTAGAGCGTCAACGACGTGATCTGCATCGGCGAAAGAGAACAAAAGCAGTTGTTTACCTTTTTCGGCCAGTCGTCGAGAAAACGACGTGAGGACGGACTGCCAGTACTCACCCTGTGTCGGGACGACAGCGCCGACGATGTCGGTGCGCTGCGATTTGAGACTTCGCGCAATCGCGTTCGGGACATATCCGATGCGATTTGCGGCGTCCCTGACGCGCTGTTGGGTGTCAGGAGCGACAAGGCCGGGCGAGGAGAAGACCCGGGTGACCGTCGCCTGAGAAACGCCCGCCTCTGCTGCCACATCGTGCGACGTGACTGGTTGGCGACGACCCTCTCGACCTTGTGGGTTGTTCACGACCGTGACCGCGCGACACCAGGAGACGATCGAATAGCGCAGTACTCACCCCCACTCATGCGTCAGAACATAATGACTACGTAGTCATAGGTCAACAGGCAACCATCCGCGCAAGACCACTCCACTACCCGCGCAGCCCCGTCTCAACGACGGTGCAGCAGAATTTGTTTCCAGACGGCCACCTCGTCGAACAGGACAAACTCTCGACGAAGTCCCCAGGGGCCGTACTCGGCATGGCTGATTCCCATCACGTGCACGGGAGCACCACTCGGTTCGCCGAAATGGCCCGGGCCGTCATGAGTGCCAGTAATCGACCAGCGGACGGCAGCCCGAAGGCCAAGTCCGTCGTCATGGCGGCCGATTGTGTGGTGGACCCGAAACTCGGCGGTGGGTAACGACGTGCGAATGCCCGCCCAGAAGATCGCTGCGTCGGCCCACCCATGCCCGACATGCCCACCAGGTTGCTCCATTTGAACAGCACGGTCGTAGATTGTCGTGACGTCGACATCATCAGCTGTGATGAGTTGCTCGAGCTCCTTTGCATACCGATGTCCAGACGGGTGATCGTTGCCCTTGCCGAGATACACCGCAGGAGGTTCGGACTGTGACATCAGCGGGAGAACTGCCTGCTCAGCACCACCTTCCGCCTTAATCTGACGTGCTGCGAACATCTCCGGCGTAAATCCCAGCTGTCGCACGATGGCTCCCAGATCACGCACGAGCCACTCGTCATAGATCTGATTCGCCTGGGCTGCACAGTCCGCAATGACCCGGTATCGCAGGTGTGTGCCGGTCGCCTTACCGAACACTCCGTCGCCAAGATGCGTCGCAGTCGAGAAGATCCGGTGAGATGAGAAAAATCCACCATGTCCATCGTCACTCCAGATCACGTCCTCGCCGAGTAGCTGACGGTCAGGGAACTCCTTCAACGTCGCCTGGGTAGCGGAGATCACCACCTCACTTCCCACCACATATCCATCCGGTGACCGGACCGGAATATTCGCGGTGTAGTACTCCCTGAGGCTCTCGACGTTGCGGTCTTCCCAGATCTCCTTGGTGATGCCCAAGATGTAACTTGGCTCGTCGTTGAACCGTTGATTGAAATCGCGCACTGAGCTCCTACCTTGCGTCGCCGGTTCCCTCAATCGAAGATGACTACGTACACAGGACCGCTCGAAAGAGATTCGTCGAGGTCACCTCAGGCGTTCGCCTCGGCCCGGGCCTTGAGCATGGCCGCGAAGTCGCCGACCGGTCGGACCTGTGCCGTACCGGCATCGATAATCGGAAACATGCCCTGAAAGACCTGGGCCGCGTCATCGGCGTCGACCACGAAGAAGAAATCGTGGCCCGGCGGATCTACCCAGGCGCCCACCACCTCGTTGACGTGCTCGGTCAGGGTGTCCATTACCGCGCCGAAGGTGACCGCCATGGTGGCGTCGTCTTTAGCCGGGCACGTGTGCTCGTCGTGGTGGTGGGTGATATGGAAGAGCATGCTCTGCCTGCTTTCTCTCTGATGAGGGTGCTGTGTGCTCGGACGATGTCGATTTCAGCAGGTCCCAGGGGGAGGCGACAAGCCATCTACCGATAACGACAGCCTGCTCAATTGGAGTGGTCATGGCCTCTAGTAATAGTTTCACCCTCATGGCTGACTCCGACATCAAGGCGCTGACCGAAGCGCTCCCCGGTGAGAGTTTCGAAACGACGGCGTTCACCACACCACCACCGCTCGCTGATGCGACGGTCGCGATCGTGACGACCGCGTCGCTGCATCATCCAGACCAGGACGACTTCGAGGTCATGGATACGGGTTACCGCGTCCTCGACGACAGCCGACGCGACTACGTGACCGGCCACTGGAGTCCCAACTTCGACGGGTCGGGATTCGCCTACGACATGAACACCGTGTTCCCGGTGGACCGACTCGACGAATTGGCCGAGCGCGGCGTGATCGGCCGCGTGGCCGATCAGCATCTGGCCTATGCCGGCAACCAGTTCGACCTGTCGGCAATCCGCATGGACTCCGGGCCGGCTGGCGCCAGGTTCTTGCGCGATCAGGGCGTCGACGTCGTTCTGCTTACCCCGGTTTGACCGCTGTGCACGCGTACCGTGAGTACGCTCGCCCACGTTTTCGAGGCTGAGGGGATCGCCACCGTCGCCCTCGGATCGATCCGCAAGCAGATCGAGGACTCGGCCCCGCCCCGCGGCCTGTGGTGTGACTTCCCGCTCGGGCGGCCGCTCGGCAAGCCAGGCGATCCGGAGTTCCAGCACCGCGTGCTGGACGCCGCGTTCGCCCTGCTGAACGCCACCGAACCCGTCCTCGCCGAATTCGATGAACCGATCCCCGACGATGGCGACGAGATGCTCGCCTGCCCGCTCCCGCCGCGTCACGACCCCGACGCCCATCCCGCCATCGACGAGGCTCGCGGCCTGCTCGCCGCCTACGACCGCGGTGTCGAGATGAGCGACGGCCGATTCAGCGCTGGCCGCGTCGTTCCGGCCGACGACATCCCCGCCGCCATCGAGGCCTTCATCCGAATCTCCGAAGGCACCCCATGGGCCGAAGCCGGCATCCCGGGCTTGCCGATGCGGGTCGGCCACGACATCCGCAGCTACTACGAGACCGCTGCCCTCGCGATGGTCGACCACGCCCCTGCCGCCTGGGCCAGCACGCGCTGGTTCCTCGACCAGACCGAAACCGGCAAGGTGATGATGGCCGCCCGCCAAGCAATGCAAGACCAAGACGCACCACAACCGATGTGGTTCTACCTCACCCCGGGTGACCGCTGAGCGGAGCGAAGCTGGAACTCACTTGAGTCCAGCCAAAGCTGGTCCAAAGGCCTCCCTCAACCGCCCAGCATGCTCCAACAACCAATCGATGCAGACCGGCACCCTTGTGGTGTCGGAGGGGCGGGTTGAACGCCTCTGGCATCACCGAATCACAAAACATGGTGCTCACCTGGTCCACCGATAGTGGATGTCTGGCTCTCCCTCCTCGTTGTCACCGTCGGTGCCACCGACAGCCCGGAAGCCATGCCGTTCATAAAAGCGTTGTGCCCCTTCGTTGCTTTTGAACGTCCAGAGGTCAAGGGCCTCCGGGCGTTCGGCTTTCGCTCGTTCTATGAGTGCGGTACCAAGTCCTTGATTGGTCCAATCGGGGTCGACATACAACTGTTCAATCCAATTCCCGTTCAGAACCAGCACACCGGTAACTGTTTCGTCGATTTCAGCCACCCACACCTCGGCAGACGGTATGACGGTTCCCAGAAAGTGTCTCTTCACCTCCTCGTCAGAATGCACAAGAGGCGGAATCGCCGGTATCGACGCATGGCGCGAGCGCAAGAGAACTTCTGTGGCAATCCGGTGATCCGCTTGTTCGGCCCTCCGAACCATGGACTCGCCGTCAACAGCCACTCGCGAAGGTCTACAACATGCGTCAGACACGCGCAGCCTGTGGTGCCGGAGGGGGACTTGAACCCCTCCGCTCCCTGATCCAGTTGTTGATAAACACCCGAATGAGCAACAGAATCGAGTCCGTGAACCTACGACCACCGGGACCAGTGCGCGCCGTTCTGCGCTCCACGATTCGAACATGAAGCTCACCTCCGGCGAGCTCTACTTCGCTGGCGAGGAGGATCCGCTCGACGGAAACCTCACACCGCTCGTGAAAATTGGGATAGTCCGCGAGCGGGAAGGCCGTACCTCCGAGGATCGTCTGGCCGAACATCAGACCGGCAACCCGCGGCGCCTCCAGTTGCTCCGCGTCCTGCCGTCACTCGCGATCGACCGGGTCGAGACGCTCCTACACACCGAGTTCGCTCCTCGCCGGATCGGCGGCGAGTGGTTCCACCTCCCGAGCGATGACCTCACGGTGGTGATGGACCACGCTGCGATCCACATCGATGAGGCAACCACAAATGGGCCGACACTCGAGGCGGCACAGAGACTCGAAGCGACGACGTCGAACGGTCAGGTCCTGACTCCCGATACTGCAACACTCGAATTGCATCGCCAACTTCTGGTTGTTCGGAAGCAGCTCTCCATGACCAAGGAAGCGGAAAAGCTACTGGAGGTTGCCCTACTCGAGGCCCAAGAGGACGCAGCAGACGAGTCTCCGTACGTCACGGAACAGTTTCGTTCACCACGCCACACCTTCGACAAGGACGCCTTCACCGCCGCTCATCCGAGGCTCGCCGCGCGCTACACCATCGAGAGGGACACCCTCAACAGACGCTTCAGCCTCTCCGGATTGCAGAGCCATGTCCTGGACGTCTTGGAAGACAACCCGGTGCTCGGTCGCCACCTCGCCGACGTTCGCGAATCAGTCAACGACGGAAACTCAGCGAGCGTGCTGCACCGTCAGTTCCTCGAGTTACTGGCTCTGCGGGGCCCGCTCGACTGGGAGAAGGAACTCCTCGAGGCAAGCCTGCAGGCTGCCTGCCAAGAGTACGAGAAGATAGCCGGCGTCTGCACCTGGACCCGGACGTCCGTCACCACCCTGGCCCTGGACACAGCCACCCTCAAGGCCGAGCGGCCTGACCTCCACACGCGGTTCCTGCAGGAGGGACTCGGCACTCGCGCCGTCTCCGTCAACCGACACCTCGGCTACCGGCTCCCGGAGTCGAGTCACTGAGGGCCCGGAGACCTCGTGTCGGAGGGGGGACTTGAACCCCCACGCCCTTACGGGCACCAGCTCCTTAAGCTGGCGCGTCTGCCAATTCCGCCACTCCGACGTGGTATCCGGATGTCCCGGACGGCGGTCAATCTACCGGCCCCTTCTCTACCCGCAGCAGGGCTGGGAACCGGTTCCGCTCGCTGGAAGAGGCCCTAGAAGAGAAGGCCGAGAGCGATCGTGGAGAAGGCGAAGATCAGGGCCGTGAGCACGGTGATCCGGTCCAGGTTCTGCTCCACCACGGTCGATCCTGCGGTCTGGGCACCGATGCCCCCGCCGAACATGTCGGACAGGCCGCCGCCCTTCCCGCTGTGCAGTAGCACGAGGAAGATGAGGCCGAGCCCTGAGAGGGCCTGGATGATGGCGACCAGCACGAACATGGGGAGAGGTTACCGGCACCCGGGGATGACCGGTTCAGTGATCAGGGGTGCCATTGAGGCTGAATGGTCTCAGCCGACAAGTCGGTAGGCGATGATCCGGGCAAACTCGTCGGGATCCAGAGATGCCCCTCCGACGAGGGCACCGTCGATATCGGGCTGGCGCATTAGGTCCGGCGCATTGACCGGCTTGACCGACCCGCCGTACTGGATCCGTACGCTGTCGGCCGCCTCGGTCCCCCAGCTGCCGCGCACCGCGTTGCGGACGGTGGCACACATTTCCTGGGCGTCTTCCGGGGTTGCGGTCTTGCCGGTTCCGATGGCCCAGATCGGCTCGTAGGCCACCACAAGACCGGCTACCTGGTCGCCCTTCAAGCCAGCGAGGCCCTCAAGGACCTGGCGTTCGACCTTGTCTCTCGCCTGCCCAGCCTCACGCTCGTCGAGCGTCTCGCCACAGCACATGATCGGGGTCATCCCGTTGGCCAGCACCGCCTTCACCTTGCGGTTGACATTGTCGTCGGTCTCGCCGAACACCTCGCGGCGTTCTGAGTGGCCGACGATCACCAGCGACACGTTCAGCTTGGCCAACATCCCGGCTGAAACCTCACCGGTGAACGCGCCCTTCTCCTCCCAATGACAGTGCTGAGCTCCGAGGGCAATCGGGATCTCGTCGGACTCCAGCACCGTCTGGACCGACCGGAGGTCGGTGAATGGCGGGTGGAGCGACACGTCCACGGCGTCGTGGTCGTTGGCCGACAGCACATACGACAACTTTTGCACGGCCTGTATGGCCTCGAAGTGGTTGTGGTGCATCTTCCAGTTGCCGCTGATCAACGGCCTTCGCTCGCTCATGTTTCCGTCCTGTCGCTCGTCACTGCCTGCTGCCGACCACTGGCCACCCGATCACTGGCCACGAAGCGCAGCCAGGCCGGGCAGGTCTCCTTGTTCGATTAACTCCAGTGCCGCACCGCCACCGGTCGACACATGGTCCATGCGGTCGTCCACGCCGAACTGGCGGGCTGCCGCCGCACTGTCTCCCCCGCCGACCACGGTGAATCCCCGACAATCAGCGACCGCGTCGGCCACCGTGCGAGTCCCGGCAGCAAACCGTGGGTCCTCGAAAACGCCCATCGGTCCGTTCCAGAGCACCGTGCGTGCTTCGGCGATCAGATCGCAGAACTCGACGGCGGATCCGGGCCCGATGTCTAGGCCCATCCAACCCTCGGGCATTGACGTCCCGACCTGTCGAACCTCGCCACCGGCCGACGGATCACCGATCTTCCCGCCCGGGCCGAGCGCTGTGATGTCCATCGGCAACCGGATCGGAGCACCCGAATCCAACAGCCGGGCACACGTCTCGATCATGTCCTCCTCGAGGAGCGACGAGCCGACGCTGGCGCCTTTGGCGGCCAGAAACGTGAAGCACATGCCGCCACCCACGATGAGCTCGTCAACCACGTCGAGGAGTGCCTCGATGACGCCGATCTTGTCGCTCACCTTGGCCCCGCCCATGATCCCCACGAACGGTCGGCGAGCCGACAAGCGGAGACCACCCAACACCTCGACCTCGCGGGCCAATAGGCGACCGGCCGCCGACGGCAGATGCTGGGGCGGACCGACCACCGAAGCGTGGGGCCGGTGGGACGCACCGAAAGCGTCGTTGACGTAGGCGTCCTGGCCTTCGATCAAGCATTGAACAAAGGCCGGATCGTTGCCGGTCTCTCCCGGATTAAACCGGAGGTTCTCCAGTAGGTCGACGCCGGGCGCCAGGTCAACCAGCCGGGCCCGGACCGGATCCATGGTGTACGCCGGATCTGATGATCCCTCAGGGCGCCCTAGGTGGGAGCACGCCGTGACATGCGCCCCGGCGTCGGTCAGATACCGAAGCGTGGGCACCGCAGCCCGAATCCGCAGGTCATCGATAATGACGCCGTTAGCCAACGGCACGTTGAAGTCGCAACGGACCAGGACCCGACGACCATTCAG
>Ga0206678_10000916_pt1 | contig 18830 bp, 17 predicted proteins | sample M180m12015metaG_FD_155453 | JGI IMG/M metagenome (GOLD analysis project Ga0206678, IMG submission 155453) | Ammonia-oxidizing marine archaeal communities from Monterey Bay, California, United States - M1 80m 12015 | ecosystem: Environmental > Aquatic > Marine > Intertidal zone | place: USA... | reverse complement strand
AGAGATTTTTTTTAAGTTAAACTTCAAACATCTTGACAACACAGTGATTGGTATTTTTTCACTTTCTGTAGTGGCCAGTAGAAACTTCATGTGTGGTGGTGGTTCTTCGAGAGTTTTAAGTAAGGCATTAAAGGCCTCTTTAGTTAACTGATGGACCTCATCAATTAAGTAAACTTTATAACGTCCTGAGGTAGGAGTGTATTGTGTGTTTTCTAGTAAATCTCTCGTATTATCAATGCCCCTTTGAGAAGCAGCATCGACTTCAATAAGATCCATGAAATGACCCTCATCTATAGCTTGACAGGATTTACATTCACCACATGGCTCAGAAACCACCCCTTGCTCACAATTTAAGGCTTTAGCAAGTAATCGAGCGATGGTCGTCTTACCGACGCCTCTGGTGCCAGCAAATAAAAAAGCGTGGTGGGCTTTATTTTGCTTAAGTGAGTTTTGCAATGCTTTAACAACATGGTCTTGTCCTGAAACTTCAGAGAAAAACTTAGGTCTCCATTTCCTTGCTAAAACTAAATAACTCATATAAAAATTGTAAAAGATTATCAACAAATATTGATTTAAGATACATTATAACCATCTACTGTAAATGTAACTATAGAAATGGATGATAAACACACAAATATACTAATTATCGGTGCTGGACTATCAGGCATCGGCGCTGCCTATCATATTGAGAAAGATTCCCCTCAAAAGGACTATCTTATTCTAGAATCAAGAGATCAATTAGGTGGCACCTGGGATCTTTTCAGATACCCAGGTATCAGATCTGATTCTGATATGACCACTATGGGTTTCCGGTTTAAGCCTTGGAAAGGAGAAAAACTTGTTGCTGAAGGAGGAGCTATTCTTGATTATCTTCATGAAATTGCAGACGAAAATAATATAAAAGATAAAATTCAATATCATTCTCATGTTAATTCAGTGTCATGGTCTTCAGAAGAAGCTCGTTGGACCATTGAGTATAAAAATAAAATCAAAGATTTAAATGAAGTAATCACCTGTGATTTCTTGTACTTTTGTGTAGGTTATTATGACTATGATGAAGCTTATGAACCTGAGTTTAAAGGTAGAGATAACTTTAAAGGTCAGATTATCCACCCTCAAAATTGGCCCAATGATCTAGATTATTCAGGAAAAAGAGTCGTCGTTATTGGAAGTGGTGCTACTGCAGTGACTCTTATACCTTCCATGGCTGAAAAAACTAAACATATAACTATGCTTCAACGTTCTCCTACCTATTACATGATTAGACCTAATAAGAATCCATTGGGAAATTTCATAAGAAAGATTACCAACAACACTGTTGCCTATTATGTGATGCGTTGGCAGAACATTAATATGCAATCTTTTTTCTTTAAAAGAGCACGAAAATACCCTCAACGGGTTAAAGATTTTTTAATTGGTTTGGTTAAGGATCATCTTCCAGAAAACTTCGATGTGGATAGACATTTTACACCACCATACAATCCTTGGGATCAGCGTCTTTGCTTAGTTCCAGATGGTGACTTATTCAATTCTATTAATGATGGCAAAGCTTCAGTTGTCACTGATCATATCGAAGAATTCATAACCGATGGAGTTAAGTTAAAATCAGGTGAAAAATTAAAAGCAGACATTATTATTACAGCAACTGGTTTTAATGTTCTGCTGTTTGGTAATATTGATATTAAAGTTGATAATAAAATCATTGATTCTTCTAAATCAATGACTTACAAGGGAATGATGGTAAGTAATGTCCCTAATCTTATTATGACTTTTGGCTACACCAATGCCTCTTGGACTCTTAGAGCAGATCTGACTGCTGAATACGCCTGTCGTCTCTTTAACTATATGGATAAACATGGTTACAAGTATTGCCAACCCACACCTGAGGGTGAAATAGAAATAGATGGTGAATGGTTAGATTTTAATTCTGGTTACGTACTAAGGGTTTTAGAAAAGCTACCTCGACAAGGAGCAAGAGACCCATGGAGAAACACCCAGAATTATAAAAAAGATGTCCTTCAACTTAGGTACGGACGAATCACAGACAAAGAATTAAAATTCATTTGAAACTAATCTTTTGCTGACAAGCTACTCGCATTCCCAGCTAAATAAAATGCCGGTAAACATAATGCAGCAAGTAACTGGAATGCTAACAGTGTGATTGAGTAAGGATTTTCTACATTATTAGCAATTAAAATATCAGTCATAATTCCAGCTGCGGTTGTTGATAATCCAATGCCAATTAAATTAGTCAAAAATAAATAATAAGCGAGAACTAGAGCTTTGTTTTTTTCTGGTGCAAGTTCTTGAATTGAGGAAGTAATGGGCCCGTATAAGCATCCCCATTGAAAAAATCCTAGAAACATCATCGAAAAGAAAATAATCCCTGTGTCATCTGTTAATCGATATAAGAGAATAAAGGGAGTAAAAATTAATAAGCACCAAAAAAGAAACATCTGTCTTCCTTTGCCTGTAACTTTGGTGTAATAATCGCTACCAATCCCCCCAAAAAAAATACCTAAAATCCCACCAGGTAGTCCTATTGTTCCACTAATTATTAGAATTTCAGCTCTATCAAAGCCTTTATCTTCAACTAACCACAGTTGATCGAAAGCCAGTGCCCCGAGAATAAAATGAGCTGCTATGCTGCCGTAAATAGTCATTCTTAGTGGGTAACTTTCTTTTATGACAATTCTTAATTCACGAATTGATTCTAAGAATATTTTTTTGGTTAAAACGTGTTTAATGGTCTGATTTTTAATGGCATCTTCTCTTTTTGGTGTTTCCTTAAAAAGGAGCATTAAAGCGGCTAAGAAAAAACCCAATACACCCAGTGCATAAAAACAATTTCTCCAACCCCATACAGGGCCAAGAAATCCTGCAATATAAAATGATAAAGTAACTCCGAGGGGTACTGCAAGATAGTAGAAACCTGCAACAAATCCCATATTTTTTCGAGGAAAGTGTTCTGATAAAAACGACAATGCTGTAGGAGTTAAAACCGATTCACCTATTCCGATAAATATTCTAGGAAAGAGTAACATCCAGAAGTTTTTAGCCATGCCTGATGCTGCAGTTAATAAACTCCATAGTACTACGCCTAAAGCTATAAATTTAGGCCTATGGACTCTATCAGCTATAGCTCCCATAATTACTCCCATGATTGAGTAAAAAATAATAAAGGCAAGACCGGATAATATCCCGTATTGGGTATTGGTTAGCCCAAGGTCAGGGACAATGTAGTTAGAAAAACTGGATAATAGTTGACGATCTATAAAGTTTAAGACATTCAATAAGGTAAGAAAACCTAGAATGGAATAGCTTTTAGTGCGATTCATTTAATCACGAATTTTAATAGCTATCTTACCTAAGGCCTCGCGATTGGCTAATAATTCAATGGCATGTGCGGTTTTCTCTAATGGGTAGGTTTCTACAACAAAGGGTTTGATTTGATTGTTTTCAAACATTTTAAAAAGGTCTTTAAAATTGTTTGCATTGACTAGTGGTTCTTTTACACAAAAGTTTCCCCAAAAAACTCCAATGATCTGACAACCTTTGAGCAAAGCGAGGTTTAAAGGTATTGAAGGGATGCTCGAAGTAAAGCCAATGACCAAGTATCTACCTTTCCATGCAATAGCTCTGAGTGCTGGTTCACAATAGGCTCCTCCTACAGGATCAAAAATTACATCGACACCTTGGCCTTGTGTTACAGCTTTGATGTTATTAGAAAACTCTTTTTGAGAGTCTCTATTCATGTTATCTCGCGAATACAGGATGGTTTCATCAGCTCCTTGGGATTGACACAACTCTAATTTCTCAGTTGATGATGCTGCTGCAATAACTTTAGCACCCATGGCTTTAGCTACATGAATGGCCGTTAACCCTAAACCACCAGCTGCACCCATAATTAGAACAGATTCACCTTCTTTTAAATCTGCTCTTTGTTTAAAAGCATGGATCGAAGTGCCATAATTTAATGGAAAAATTGATCCCGTTATATAATCCATAGATTCGGGTAGAGGCATTATGTTGTAGGCATTACAGATGGCTTGTTCAGCAAATCCGCCACTGCCTTTAAAACCAATCACACGATCACCCTCATTCCACAGTTTGACCTTGGAACCTATAGAGCTTACTACACCAGCAAACTCGCCGCCTGGCGAAAAGGGAAATTCAGGTTTGAACTGATAGAGACCTTGAACGACTAATACATCTGGAAAGGCTACACCAGCAGCGTGTACATCTACAACTACTTCATTATCGCTAGGAACTAAATTATCGACTTCATCAACAGTGTGTGAGTTGATTGGACCAAATTTTCTACACAAAAATGCTTTCATAATAATACCTATGGTTATTTATCAAAATTAACTAGTCTGTCTAATCTAAAAGAACCCATCCAAATCTTATCATCAACAGGCAAGGCAACGGTAGGTAGTCCCATAACGTCTTCATTAAATGAATACACTTTCTGTAATTTAAGATCTTGAGATGACAAACTGTAGACATTAAATGGCAAAGAACATTGTTCACTGGGGCATGATAAAACATCCACAGCTTCATGCTCTAAAGACGTTACCCAAATTGAATCATCTTGAAGAATAAGATTATCAGGTGAGTTAATATGAAAATGGGCAATTTCTTGTTGTTCAACTAAATCATAACCTGTAATAGAATCGCTCAGATTATTTGCCACATACAATGTATTTCCAGATTTTACTATGCCGTTTGGTTGCCCGGCTTTGGTAAACTCCAGTTCTTCAAATTTATTATGACTCCAGAACAAAACTAACCCAGTTGAATATTTAAATAAAGCTGCGTTCAACCATGCGGTTATAGTTATCTCCCTGGGATACATATGGGTTACATAAAAGCTTCCGTCACTTTCTAAAGCAATATCATTAAAATAATATTTTTCGGGAACATTAACGCACCCTTTCCATATCAATGACCATTGATCGTCTTTTCTTAATTCAAAGAATTCTATTGTCTCAGTTGGATAATGATTAACCACTGCAAGTTGATAACTGCCATCATCTCTTTTATTTAAGTCAATTCCATGCGGCCCAAAAGTCTCTGAGTTTCTTTGACATTGGGGTTCCCCCCAAACATTCAAACCCATTATAATAGGCATTTCTTTTATTGATGAAGTAGTTAAGTCAAAAATTGAAAAGCTACCCTCTTGAGACTCCTCATAAGGTCTAATGCCACCAAATTCAGATACTATTAATGATTGATTATCAGGAGTAAGCGCTAGATCTTCAGGATTAGAGGTAATGCAGTAAACTGTCAAAACTTGACTGTTACTACAATCTGATAAGTCTTTAAACGGACCAATATAATCTCGACTAACTGTGAATACAGATAAAAGAATTAAAAAGACACCGGACAGTGTTGTTGTAAAGACGGGTATATTTTGCAATATGTATTGCAAAGCTTTTTTTAGTTGTAATGGAAAAATGAGTATTGTTAAAGCCCTTAGAATTAATAATATTCCCAGAATGAAGAGTATTAGGGGTCCAGCTCTATAATTCCAATCAGAAATATTGATACTTAAATATATTGAGATAGCTCCAAGAATAAATATCGATAAAGATAATGAAAACATTAGTTTTTTATTCTCTAGGTAATCTATAAACCAGATAATAATTTTCTTACCCGGATAATGGGTAATAGACAACAATCCAAACAAGAGAAAAAGAGCTGCTAAGAAGTTATTCATTAATATTCGTGTTTCTCAATATTGATTATATATGTCTTTATTCTAGTGGTTTTTGTACACAGTAACATTCAAATTGTTTTTGCTGATAAAATAGAGACCCTATGAGAAAGAAATGATTTAATGTGATAAACACGAATATTAATCAATAACCACTCCTTCTTTAGCCAACAATCTTCTTTTAGTAACCTTACCACCTAAACCAGTGTACCCCCCAATTGAACCATCAGAAGCTATAACTCTATGGCATGGAACTATTATTGGATTTGGATTTTTACCACAAGCATTAGCAACAGCTCTAAAGGCTTTAGGATTTCCTATGGCAATAGCAATATCTTTATAAGATCTGGTTTCTCCTTTTGGTATTTTTTTTATTTGATTCCAAACATTGATTTGAAAGCTAGTAGGATTTATTTTCTTCATACAATAAAAGTACCCTTAGATAAGCAAGGGTACTTTAACCATTTTTTTTACTAACTACTAATCAACAATAATAGGCTCTAATTCAAAGCTTCCCATAAATTTACTGTTGTCACTGTATGAATCCCATAGAGGAGCATTTGGCTGTTGTGAAAGCCATTCTTCGTCATTATTTAAAGACGCATTTGATTTGGCTTCATCATGACGTGATTTCGAACACATAACAAATTGAAGATTATCTCGACCGCCAATATTCTCTTGCCAAAGATCAACTTCCCAACCGTGTTTTTCAAATAATACTCTGCCTGCCTTGAATTCTTCTACAACACTAGAGAGCTCACCTGAATTAGGCTTCCAAACATAAACACTAACTATTCCTGGATTCTCACATAATTGATCATCAATTAATGACATTGTGTAAGACCTTACTGTTGTCACTGCACCTGACTTGTAAAAACGGTTGATAAAGTCAGCAAAAGCAACTGAATCATAGGCATTATCATTGGCTCTCTCTTCAGGCGAATCATAAAAATCTACCCAATGGAACTTAAATTCACCACCTTTACCAAAAGTTTGCTGTGCTATGCTGGTGTTTCTTCCTGCAGTTCTAGAGAGCTTAATAGCTTCTTCGAAGAGTTTAATGGCCTCATCCGTATGTCCTGGTTGTACTTTATATTCCCAAACATCAGCCTCTATGGCGTATAAGTTAGAAAATGAGTTGAGAATTATGGCTGTTAAAAATATCTTAACTTTCATAGTTTTTCCTTTTTTTTTAAGTAATTACTATTAAAGATATATATTTTTATTGTGTCAATGTCCAACAGAAAATAGGTTAATTCTCTCACAACTGACCATTACTTTTTTTTACTTAAGAAATCATTAAATGTTAAAGTTATCTTAATTAATCAAAGGAAAAACAATTAATAACTTAAGGAGACAATTTCTAACACGCTCTATGCAAATAGCATCTGCTGCTGCCATTTCAAACATAATACCTATCCGAAGTTTTGCTAATACTCTTAATTATGGACCAGCGCTTGATGTCGCACAATTACATTGGAATGAAAATTTTTATGGGCCTAGCCAAGCTGCTATTGATGCCATGCAACAAGCATCACTTAAAGGCGCTTACTATCCTGATGCTCTAATTAAAAAACTTCTTGCTGTAATTGCAGAACATAATGATCTAGGAATAGACAATATTACTTTGAGTGCTGGCTCTACCCAAGCATTAAGTTATCTAGCTCAAGTTAAGTCCAGGGAGAATCCAATCGCTACTACGCAACTTGGTTGGGATGCTCACCTTAGCTTCGCTCAAAATATAGGCGGTGTTATTATTCGCGTTGACAACGGAGATAATCTTGAAATTAATCTTGCAGACATCGAGGCTATAGCCAAAAAAAATATCTCATCGGTCTCCATAGTTAACCCCAATAATCCAACCGGATTATTACTCGATGCAGATGAACTCAGAGCATCAGTTATAAGAATGAGTGAAAAAACATTGGTTATTGTTGATGAAGCTTACAATGAAATTACAGATGAACCCGAAGCAAATTCAATGATAGGTCTTGTAAAAGAAGGACATAATGTCGCCATTTCCAGGACTTTTTCTAAAATATATGGACTGGCTGGTCAACGAGTTGGGTATATTGTTGCCCAACCTGATGTTATTGAAGCGATTAAGAAAAACGGCGGTGGTGAGTTCGCTGTTTCACTAGCAGGTGTTGCTGGTGCCCTAGCATCATATAATGATGAAGATTTCCTTAAATATTCAAAATCTAAAATTATTGAAGCCAGAGAAATGGTCAATGAGGCTGTAAAGTCAAACGGTTTGACCGCTCTCCCCTCTCAAACTAATTTTGTGTTTGTTAATCTTGGTAATATTGATGCCGATGGTTTTAGAGATGAAATGTTGAAACACCAAGTACTCATTAGAGGAAAATATGGAAACTTTAATAACTGGTCAAGAGTTAGTATGGGAAATATTGAGGACGTTCAACGATACGTTGATGCTATTCCTAAGGTATTGAATAGCCTAAACAACACCGCAATTACTTAAACATATCATCAGCATCAGGAAAATTATCTAGTAACTGTTTCTGAAGACTCTGCATACCGCTAATCCAACGATCATAATCTGCAGTCTTCATTTTTATATAATCAAGTACCTGAGTGTGAGGGGTAATAAGAAATTGGTCTTTTTCAACTGCTAACACGACTTCTCGAGCAACATCATCTGGCTCCATTATACCGTCCATACCAACCAATGATCCGACGATATCATGGGCATCTTCTACCATTGCTGTTCTTACGCCCTGGGGGCATAAGCATGAAACTCCAATGCCCTTTTCTCCATAAGTTATTTTTAACCATTCAGCAAAACTAACTGCAGCTGCTTTTGTTACCGAATAGCCAGCAGCTCCAACTTGGGTAAGGAGACCTGCAGCTGATGCAGTATTAACAAGATAACCTTCCTTTTGTTCTAACATTTTTGGAATTACATGTTTTGCCGCATAAATATGTGACATCACATTAATGCCCCATATGTTCTGCCAATCTTCGTCAGATGTGTTAAGGAGTCCTGATTCTCCTCCTATACCAGCGTTAGAACAAAATATATCAATACCGCCCATGAGAGCATTTGATTGATCAATAAGATTTATTATGTCTTCTTCTTTAGAAACATCTGCCAGTAAATATGGAGCATTAATTTCTTCTGCTGAAGTTTTCAGTCCTTCTGCATTAATATCAGTCATAACAACAGCCTGTGCACCTGCATTTAAGAATATCTTTGACATGGACTTACCTATGCCAAATGCAGCACCTGTGACAACAATTCTTTTACCACTTACTTCCATAATAATAAACATTCTAATAGAATCTTCATTTATAAACCAAAAAAAACATTATGCAAACATCGGATCAAATCGTAGAACTTAATTCTTCAGATAGTCATAAATTAGACGCCTTTATTGTTCATCCTAGTAAAAGTAAAAAAGGCAACGTGGTAATCATTCAGGAGATTTTTGGCATAACAAAACACATTGAAGATGTTTGTAGGCAATATGCAAATGAAGGTTATAGCGCGATTGCTCCAGCACTTTATGATCGTTTTGAAAAAGATATTATCTTGGATTATAACCAGATTGAAGAAGGTAAATCTTATAAAGAACAACTAAGTATCAATCATGCCATAAGTGATATTAATGCGGCTGCTTTATTTAATAATGGTCCAACAGCTATTATTGGCTATTGTTTTGGTGGAATGCTTTCTCATATTGCAGCATCTCAATTAAAATTAGTTTGTGCTATAAGCTATTACGGTGGATTTATTGCTGAAAAATATCTTGATTTAAAACTTCAATGTCCAATCATGTATCATTTTGGCGAACAAGATTTCGCTATACCCATGACCAGTGTGGATTTAATTAGACAACATTACCCAGAAGCAATTGTCCACACTTATAAAGAAGCAGGTCACGGTTTTAATTGTGAAATGAGAAATGACTATCATAAACTATCTGCTAATCTAGCATTTAAAAGAACTCTTACCTTTTTAAATAAACACATGGAGGATTCTCACTAACTAATAAGAATACTTATGAAAAACTTTAAGGATAAAGTTGCTGTAATAACCGGAGCCGGATCAGGAATAGGACGATATTTAGCTATCCTCTTAGCAAAAGGCGGCTCAAATGTTGTTGTTTGTGATGTTAATAAAGACACTCTTAATGAAACTGTTGATATGTTAAGTCAATACAATGTATCGGTTTCATCTCATGTATTGGATGTTGCAAAAAAAGAAGACATCGAAGCACTTCCTGGAAAAGTTATAGCACAACACGGCCAAGTTGATTTAGTTTTTAACAATGCCGGTGTTGCAACCGGTGGGCATTTTAAAGAATTGGATGAAGAATATTGGGACTGGGTCATGGGGGTTAATCTCCACGGAGTAATTAATAGCACTAGAGCATTTATACCCCATATGATTGACAGACCTGAAGCCGCTATAATTAATACCTCTTCGATCTTTGGGATGGTTGCTGCTCCAGGTCATACCGTATACCACGCAACTAAATTTGCTGTAAGAGGTTTCACTGAAGGCCTTGCGTTGGAAATGGCAGACACTAACCCTAATCTTCAGATACACTGCGTACACCCAGGTCATATTGGAACTAACATAGCGAGCAGTGCCAAAATGAGCGAAGAAACAATTAATACAGTGATAGAAGAAAGAAATAATTTAAATTTTACTAGAAATAATCCTACTAATTTTGAGGAAATAGGAATTCAATTTAAAGACGGAGGCATGCACCCAAGCAAAGCAGCAAACATCATTCTAAATGGTGTAAGAAAAAATAAGAGTAGGATTCTTGTAGGACTTGACGCTAAATTATTAGATCTTTCACAACGCTTATTTCCAAAGCATTATCACAAAACTTGGATTTTATTCATGCCGTTAATGTTATTGTTTAGAGACAAAAAACCTCTAAAATCTATTTCTAACGATTTTTAAGAATCTTATATCTCCATGAACAACAACAAAATACTGCTAGATCTACTATAAATATAGACCATAACATTTGATCTGGGGTTCCATCTAAAAATATCCCTAAGGTTCGACCAATAACAAAGCTACCATTTAGTAGGGTCAAAATAAAATAGGTTCTTGTTTGTATTTCTTTTTTAAATACGGCTATAAAGGACATTACACCTAGGGCTGTGAAAAATGTGTATTGAGCCCTAAATTCACTGAATGCAGTAATATCATTAAACGTCATCCCTATTAAATTGGACAGTGCATTAGGGTTTACCAGACCCCATAATCCAAAATAAAGGTACTCTAATGCTAAAAGCAGTAGCAATACCTTATCAAGGGAAGGATTATTAATTATTTTCTTTGCTTGAATATTAGTCTACAGAGCTATACATATATTCCATTCCAAAGACTTTTCTATTACCGCAAGATTCAATGTGTTTTGCATATTTCTCATTAATGCCTTTGTTCTGCATAAACTGTTTCATTGCGGCACCTTTTTTTACATTCTCAGCTCTCGTTTCGCGGTTATACCAATGAGCCATTCGGATCATGTCATAAGGATAAGCATCGTCGAAACCTCGATAAGGCCTTAAATAATGAACACCGTAGCCTCCGTAACCAAATTCCTCTACTAATGATTCATGTTCAGCTGATACTTTTAAAAGGTCTTTAAAAGATGCCTCTTCAGTAAATTTACAGTTAGCAAATTCAACAAACTGAATATTGTCATATTTCTCTTGTGGTATTCTCAGATGTCTTGCTGCGGTATTAATTACAGCGAAAGTACTATTACAAATGCTCGGGTTTTCATCAGCATTATCATAATCATTAAGGTACGCGCCATATTCTCTATACATTTCTTCTCCATTTGGCCAGCTACCCCAGAGAACAAAATCATAGTCAGTCTCACCGGCAATAACTGGAGTTAGAATGGCCTTTGAATACTTAAGGCCGTTTTGACGTAAGAATTTCTCATATTTCTTTTCATATTTCACTACATCATCGTAATTATTCCCTTCTGAGTATTTACAAAAGAATATTTCAGTCCTTAAGGTGTATTGATCTGATGCTGAATAAGCATTAAAACTAAATAAGCAAATTACCCACAAACACAAATATCTCATATTATTCTCCTAATGAATTATTTATATAAACATACTTTAATACATTTAAAATAAAAGAAATTAATTTATACAGTCTTTCTCATTTTCTATAGATTTGATAGTCTTTCAAACAAGTTATCTTATGAAAAAAAAGTTAGACAGGAGAGCCAAATGAAAAAAATTATCCTTATTTCTACATTATTGTTTTTTACTAATGTCTTAGCAGATGATCATTCAGACCTGGACTCAAGTATAAATAAACATCAAGAATTATTTGAGAACATTGCTATGCAAATCTGGGATATCGCTGAAGTCGGATATCAAGAATACAAAAGCTCAAAACTACTCCAAGACACTCTTAAAGACCACGGCTTTAATATTCAGAATAATGTTGCCAATATACCAACGGCTTTTATAGCTGAATACGGATCTGGTAAACCAGTTATTGCAATTCTAGGTGAATTTGATGCCCTTCCAGGAGTTGCTCAAAGCGCATCACCATTTAAACAACCATATAAGGATAATCAAGCAGGTCATGCATGCGGTCATCATCTCTTTGGTTCAGGATCTGCCTGGTCATCCGTAGTCATAAAAGATTGGCTTATAGCTAATAAGATCAAAGGAACAATAAGATTTTATGGCACCCCAGCTGAAGAAGGGGGATCAGGAAAAGTTTATATGGCAAGAGCTGGATTATTTAATGATGTTGATGTGGCTCTTCATTGGCATCCAGGAAGTGTTAGTCATGCAAGACCTAGGACCTCAAATTCAAACAAATCTGCAAAGTTTACTTTTAAAGGTATCTCAGCACATGCAGCGAGTGCCCCAGAACAAGGTCGTTCAGCATTGGATGGAGTAGAGTCCATGAATATGATGGTAAATCTTATGAGAGAACATATACCTCAGGATTCAAGAATCCATTACGTGATCACTAAAGGAGGGCTTGCTCCTAATGTTATTCCTGATGAAGCACAGGTGTATTACTACGTCAGACACCCAAAAAGAAAAATGGTAGCTAAACTTTTTGAACGCGTTGCATTGGCAGCAAAGGGAGCGGCAATGGGTACTGGTACTGAGGTTAGCTATGAAGTAATGCATGGTAATTACCCGTTAATGCCAAACGAAACGATACAAAGAATCATGCATGAAAAATTATCAGATCGGGGCGGTATCACTTACTCTTCAGCAGAAAATGAATTTGCAAATGAAATCTTTAAAACATTTTTAAGCCCAAGTGCTCAACTAGGAGATCAAAGAGATATTTTACCGTATGAGAGTACTCATGGTTATGGATCAACAGATGTAGGTGATATAAGTTGGTTAGTGCCAACAGGTGGTGCCAGAATAGCGACGTGGGTTCCTGGTACTCCTGCTCATTCTTGGCAGGCTGTTGCCTCTGGTGGCACTACAATTGGTCTAAAAGGAACAAAACTAGCTGTTCAAGTCTTATCAGAAACAGCAATTGAAATTTACCTAAATCCTTCCATCGCAGAAAAAGCAAATGCAGAACTATTAGTTAATGTTGGTGAAGATTTTAATTACGTGCCATTATTAGGTGATAGAGATCCACCCTTAAATTATAGAAAATAAATTATTGATACTAGGGTCCGGGTGACCCAGGATCATTTTCTATCGATTCTTCATGGTCTTCTAAGACCTGATACAAGGGAAAATCAACCCATGTATCATTGAGGTAATTGAGTTCTGGTACTTCTTCTTTAGGATCCACAAGTAAATTGTAAACAGATGGGTAAGCCATGTTTTTAATGCCATAGCCATCTTCATCCATTTCTTTAATCAGTAACTTCCAATTTTGCCATTTAACTCCAAATAACTCATTGCCAATATAAATAACAAGGGAGTCTCTAGCAGATTTCTTAGTTTTGCCCATCAGGAACTGAGATTGGTCAACACCATCTATTATTCTATCTGTTGGGATATCAAGGCCTATAAAATTAGCTAGGGTTGGAAAGATATCTATCTGGTGGACTATTTCATTTGACACATGCTTTGTAGGGATTTTTCCCGGCCATCGTATTAGAAAAGGAACACGTAGAGATCCTTCGTAGGGAGAAAACATACCGCTTCGCCACGGTCCAGTAAATCCAAAGGATCTTGGCACACCTTCACGACCATTATCTGAAGTAAATATAAATATAGTGTTGTCTTTTAATCCAAGTTCATCAATCGTATCCAGTAGTTCTCCAACATAGGCATCTGTCTGTGCCAAAACATCGGCAAAACTTCCGTTTCCAGTTGAGCCATTAAAATCAGGGTGTGGATCAACAGGCTCATGAGTCTGTGTGTAAGGTAGATAGGCAAAAAATGGTTGTTCTAAAGAGGTTTTACGTTTAATGAAATCAATAGCTTGATCTGTTATTTCACGATCAATTGTTGCACGTTTAGCACGATCATAAACTTCTAGTTCTTTAGGTTCTTGTCCTTTAAATGAAGACATGACATGTGTAAACACTGCTTCAGGGTGGCTACCCGGTGTGAAACTATTACTGTCTGGCCAAAAAGCTCGATCTGAGGACCTTGGAATTCCATTCCATTCATCAAAACCTTGATCTGTTGGATAACGTCCCTTGGTGTCTCCTAGGTGCCATTTTCCAAAGATACCAGTCGTATAACCATTGTCCGATAACATCTCTGCCAATGTAATCTCCCACTTGGTTATCCCATACCATACACCTCTAGGAGGCCCTTCTGGCTTTTGTCGAGTGCGAATACCATAACGGCCTGTCATTAAAGCTGAACGAGAAGGAGTGCACTCTGCTTCAACATTATAGTTTGTCAGTTGAAAACCTTCAGCTGCAATACTATCGATATTGGGTGTTGGAGCACCACGCATAACCCCTCCCCCATAAACACCAATTTCACCGTAACCAAAATTATCCATTAGAACTAAGACGATATTAGGTTTTTGATCACTCTTATTCGCAGCATGAATTGGAGTAATCAACAAGAAAATCATCATCAGAAATATGGGGTTCCTAGAGATCAATATCAGTTTTTTCATCGCTATAGATTACACTGATTATTTGTATGAGGAAAATTATTAGAGATCTATCCTACTAACTCCTGGTACTTCTAATGCGAGATCTGGACCATAAACTTTACCCACTGTTTGGAAGCCAGGTTCCCAATGACCATCGATTACCCTCTTAGCAACAATAAGAGTACTGTGGAATGTGAGTAGATAACCTTCTGGGGTAATCATTGCCGCTGAAGCAGATTCTCCTGCGTTATTAGTTGCGGTAGATACGATCCGGGTCTGGCGTGTTTCTAGTGCACCTGGAGGTGGTCCTTCTGGTGTGTATTTATCAATCAGCCACCCTAAAATACGTCGGCCGAAATCAAACTGGGCCATGCGCGGCAGCCAGCTTGGTATTTTGCTTTGCTGTAATTGAAACACTTCAATAGTAGGAACACCAGTGCTCACATAACTAGTGATCATATCTGCCCAAGGAATTTGCATCAGTGTTTGTTCTTGTCCATCTTCCACCTGATGAATTACTTTGAGTGCTGAGACTTCGACCATTTCTCCCTGTTGTCGCATCAATAGCGGTCTGCCAATTACCTCTAATCCAGATTTCATGGTGCCGCGACTGGCACTAGCACCTTTGGCAGCCGCGTAGTTGCCATTTATCACTACAGTTAAATTAGTGGCGTTGTCTATCTGATCTGTGACGTAAACGTTCAAACAATCGGTTGGGACCACGTCATAACCCACTGCTGGCATTACCATAATATTAGCTGCTTTGAACTCTTCATGACGATCGAGTTGCTGCTGAATAACATGGTTTTCACCGGTCAGGTCCACATAATGTGTGCCTGCTTCAATCACTGCATCGAGCATGGGCTCACCAGTAAATGTGTAAGGACCTGCAATGTGTAAAACAATTTCAAAATGTTTAAGTACTTTCACTAGATTGTCATGATTATTTTCCAAACTTAACACCACGTAATCATAGCCAAGTGATTCAGCCAGTGGCTTGAGTTTTGATTCATTGCGTCCTGCCAGCACTGGTGTAATACCATACTCGCTTGCCAGTTTGGAAATACCAGCACCAGTAAAACCATAGGCGCCATAAATTAATACTTGTCCTTTACGATCCTCTGGTAGCCGATCAAGAACTGCATCTGAAATCGGTGGCGGCGGTGTTGTTGGTATGGAATCAGGCAAAGTAACTATGTAAAGTCCAATAACGATGGCTGCCAACAGCAGTCCAGTAATTAAGCTTAGTTTTTTCATGTGTAACGGATAAGTTTAGGTTTTTCATATTGTTAGTTATAACAATTATTTCTCATGTTGAATATTTTTCTTCATTTATTTATTGAGCTCTTTTCATTAAGGCCACACAAAGAATTAAAATCACCGACATAATAATTTCAATCATTATAGTAGACACTAAAGGATCTGACCCATGAGCAACCACCGCATAAGATCTGAAAAAAGCTGCCGAACCAATCAAAGATATTGTTGGATAAAGCCAAATGTGTTCAGCCCTGTAAGCACCGATACAAGCAAACAGCCCTGCTGTAAAAAAGAAAGAAGTGAAATCTCCAATCTGGCTATTCGATCCTAAGCCTTCAAGCAAAGGCATTGCTAGTCCTTCAGCTGCAGTAGACGGATCTAATATCCACCACAAACAGTTCAATAACATCAACACTCCAATCAGGCCCGACAATATTCTTGCAATCATGTTTAACTCCTATTCTCTAAAATCTATTGGCATTTCTGCTGCTAAATAGAAAATCGTTGAATAAGCAGCCGTTAAATAACGCATATCTTCATCAATAATTTTATCGAAAGTGTCGTTAGGCGTATGGTGATATTTAAAATAATCATTTGAATTTTGGCTAAAATTCAGTGCTGGCATGCCTGCTTCTCCAAGGACGCTCATATCTGATCCGCCTTTAGCATTATTGTTATTACTTAAAACAATTCCAAGTGGCGCAATAAGTTTATGCATTTCATTGATAACAAGTAGAGCAGTTTCGCCGACACCTGGAATTAAGGTATGGACTCTACCGCCACCACCGTCAGCTTCAGCACCTAAAATATGTTTATCTAGAGCACTTTTGTGTTTCTTCATATAAGCATTGACACCATAGAATCCAATTTCTTCTCCAGCAAACAGCAATACACGAAGACTTCTTTTCGGTCTCTTCTCCATTTGGCCAATGAAAGCAGCGGCTGCCATCATAGCTCCCACCCCTGCTCCATCATCGAGTGCGCCTGTTCCTTCATCCCAGGAATCCATATGTGCTCCTAATACCAAATACTGATCAGAATCTTCTCTGCCTGTTATCTCCCCTATAATATTAGCTCCTTTTTTTGGTCCAATTATTTCTGATGTCATGTTCATTTTCATTATTACTGGAGCTTCTCGCTTCAAAATGTTTTGAATAAGTATGGCATCGGGTACTGATACAGCTGCTGCAGGTATTTTTTTAACACCTTCTTCGTAACCGTACCCGCTTCCCGTATGAGCATATCGATTATTGTCAGTACCGACAGAGCGAATGATAATAGCTTCTGCACCTCGTTTTGCTGCAGTGACATGTCCTCTACTTCGTGCTTTTGTGCCTTCACTATACGCTCCCATTGAGGGTTGGTTGGGGTGGGGTTTAAAATCAGACATACTGTAAGAAACAAAAGCTATTTTTCCTTTTAGATTATCACCTTCGGGTACAGCTTCTAATTCTGCAAACGTCTTGAATTCAACTATTTCAGCAACCAGGTCACCGTTAGTTCCTACGCTGTATCCAAGTGCAGTCATGACTATATTGTGGGGATAAGGAGATAATATTTCTGCTTTAGCCTCACCTCTTTTCCAACCACGATCTAGCAAAACCTCTTCAGTCCAAACACGATCAAAGCCAAGTTCTTTAAACTTCTCAATCGCCCAAGAAATAGCTCTTTGCTCTCCTTCTGTTCCCATCCTACGAGGTCCAACTTCAGTTGTCAGGGATTCGACAATATCCACAGAAAGATTATCAGAAAGCGCACGTTCACGTAGAGCAACCGCATTATTTGTAATAGTTTCTGAAATAATAGAATAATCAATATCAAGAGGAGAATTTTCAGAATATGAATAAGGGCTTAGAAGAATCAGATAGAGGATAGAGAGAAGTTTTTTCATGCCTATAGATTACATTGATTGTTTATTATTAAACTATAAGTGAAATTCTTCTTGAATTGTATGAAATTAATAATCAGAGATTACATTAAGTGATTTCAGAACTTTTAGTGGCAGAGAGGGAGGGATTCGAACTGTCTCTTTTATCCTACTGATCTTGCATCTCGAATGATGCAGGCGGAATTTCCCAGTCGACACCGTCAATGTACTTCTTGAACCACTGCAACTCATTAGAATAGAGAATACGCAACAAACGGGGCTCCTCTACTCCATGTCCTTGTCGGGGAAACTTGATGTAACGAACCGGCGCCTTGCCAATATCACGCAAAGCCGTAAAGAACATAAGTGATTGGCCTACACTGGAAGTTGTGTCCTCGCCCCCATGGAAAATGATGGATGGCGTTGTGACGTTTTTTACGTGCGTAATTGACGAACGTTTTGCCCATTCTTTCGGGTTATCCCAAGGCGTGCCGCCGATATACCACAACGCAACGTCAAAGTTGAACCCTGGTCCAGTCTCCGCTGCCCAGTTACCAACCATCGCACCGATAGATGCGGCTTTGAAGCGTTGTGTTTGTGTAACCGTGTAACTGGTTGCGACACCACCCCAACTCCAGCCGCTGACACCGAGCCGGTCTGGATCAACGTTTTTATTGGCGATTACATGGTCAACGCCGTTCATCATGTCGATAAACTCACCATCACCGACTTCGCCTCGCAGTGCCTGCAAAAAAACTTCGCCGTAGCCCTGACTGCCACGTGGGTTAGGGGCCAGGATCGCATAGCCGGCATTGGTAATGATCTGGAAATCATCCCGGAAATTTGCCTCCCACGCGGCCGCGGGCCCACCATGGATAAACACAATCAGCGGATCTTTCCCGGATGAACGACCTCTC
>Ga0206678_10000912_pt1 | contig 18870 bp, 9 predicted proteins | sample M180m12015metaG_FD_155453 | JGI IMG/M metagenome (GOLD analysis project Ga0206678, IMG submission 155453) | Ammonia-oxidizing marine archaeal communities from Monterey Bay, California, United States - M1 80m 12015 | ecosystem: Environmental > Aquatic > Marine > Intertidal zone | place: USA... | reverse complement strand
GACTCAGGAAGGGGAAGATGGAACAATTTGCGATCCTAAGAAAGGTTCTATTTACGATTGCGAAATGTGGTTAGAAGAGGGGGAATTAGACGTGCTGAAAGTTCGAGGATACATTTGGTTTGTCTATAGAACTCAAGACTGGTTAAGGGTAGTTGACTAGGAGAATGGGTTTAATTCTGTTTCGTTAGAAGATCCAACTCATATACAAGTTTCTTCGTTAAAGCCTTTCTCTCATATGGTGATGGGTCTACTTTTAGTGGAGCATCACTTTTCGTGATTTTTTTCAGTATTTCATATGCGGCGTCTTCATCTTCGTGATCGCAAAATGGTAATCCCCAATTTTCCAGTTGTGTGGCCAGGTCGCTTGGGCTATTGCAAATACTAAGAATAGGTTTTTCACAAGCGATATATTCGAACACTTTCCCAGGAGTACATTTTCGAGCAGCATCGGTGGCGTTTTGGACTAAAAGGAGCGCATCGCAGTCAATCATCTCAATTATAGCTTGTTTGTGAGAAAGTGAGGGGCAAAATTTCACGTGTTGATCATCTTTTAATTCCAACTTTATCTCGTCCCCCACTGATCCTACTAGGTAAATTTCTATTTTAAGACTCTCTATTTGATTCCATTTTTTTAAGGCACGCCATAAACCAGGTACGTTTCGCGAACCGTAAAGCGAACCGAAATGTCCGATTTTGAAAACTGTAGATTTATTTTCAGATGCTTTCACATCTTTAAAATCAAGACTATCCCAACCATTTTGTATTAAAGTTGCCTTTTCCTTGTTACCCACATCTAAGAGTGTTTTTACAGCAGAAGGTGAGGTGATTGTGATTTTGTCGGAATACTCCACAACTTTTTTTTCCATTCCAATCAGCTTTCTTTTAGCTCGATTACCCATCTTAAAGTCATCCAAGTAGTCCATATCCGACCATGGATCTCTAAAATCAGAAATCCATTTTAATTCCGGATACGTTTTTTTCACCCCCAATCCTATGAGGTGCATGCTGTGGGGTGGTCCAGTTGTAATTATTGCATCTATGTGGTTTTCACTTATCCATCTGTTTACAAACTTAACAGCAGGTTTAACCCAAGTTACTCTAGCGTCAGGAACAAAGATATTCCCTCTAACCCAACTGATGAAACCTTTAATAATTGAGGTTTTATTATTAGATTTGGTTGAAGCCCCCATCCTTGTGGTTGACATTTTTCTCCCAAACAAAGAGACTACTCTTGAAGGCTCAAAAATAGGAATCTTAAGAACTTGGACTAAAGATGAGACTTCTCCTAATAAAGTTATATCCTCCACGGGGACATCTGGGTTCTCAGGAGTAAAAACAACAGGATCCCACCCAAATTCAGGTAGATATTTAGAGAATTTCAACCATCGTTGAACCCCAGCTCCTCCTGATGGAGGCCAGTAATAGGTGATGATTAACACCTTTTTATTTTTTGTTATAGGTTTCAAATTAATTAGATTAATAAGAAATTATAGGCGGGTCAAGGACAACACAGTATTCACAATAGTGAGAATCTTCGTTGTGAGAAATTTCTCTACCATCTTCCTTAAAGTTAGACAATCTATTTGATATCCAATCTATCAACATATCTATATCATCACGATTTATTTCTGTGCGTTTACCTATTTTTAAGTTAAGTAATCCTGAACGAGCATTTCTACCTGATCGTATAGAAGCTTTAACCTCACTGAGAGATTCATCATTGAGAAGTATTGCGCAATAAACAAGAAGTTGAAGAGCTTTTGAGGCGTTTCCTTTGTCGAGTTTTCCTCCGTCAATATTCCAATCTACCTTTAAATTCAAATCAGTTTGGGTAGTAATTCCTGTTTTGTAATCGACAACCCTGGTTACTCCAGCGACATCCTCTAATCTGTCAGCATATCCGAAAAATTTAACTTCCCCACCGTCAACTAAGGTATATGTAGCTTCGAAAGAATCCTCTAATCCGGTAATTGTAATGGGATCAGTTTTTCCCTTATTCAATTCTAAAAGTTCTTGGTTTAAAATCTTCTTAATTGTTGACTTTGCAGAACGTATTAATAATAGATTTTCACCACTATCTGAAACCCCATGTTTATAGCAATGATCAACAGCATTATCTAAAAAGTTGTCTATATTTTTAAGAATGGATTTAATATGATGAGGTTGCAATGTTTGCTTGAGAGCTTTGTTTAATCCGTGTTCAAATACGTGGTGCACAATCGAGCCTAAAGTGCTACTCTCAATACTTTCTTCCAATTCATTTGGTTCTAAAAGTCTCAACAAATACCTGTAAATAAAGTTTCTTTCGCATGAAAGGAGTTTGTTTAATGCCGAGGGGGATATCCCCTCTTTGGCCCAAACCTCGATTCTTTCTCTCATTTTTTCAGTAAGCTCAATTTTAGGTATTTCTGGCCGGACTTTAGGGCTTGGCATACTGAAAAGTGATTTCGTAATCTTGTCTTTTACAGGTTTATAAGAATGAATAAATTGTAGAATATATCGGCTCATTTCTTCAGAATCCTTTCCGCTAGTTCGATATAAAAGTTGGACTTTAGCGGAACGATTTAAAAGTCGGTAAACGCTGTAAGCGTAGGCGGCTTCTCGTTCATGCCTACCTGGCATATTGATAGAATACTTTAAATCTGCAGGCAGATAGCTATCAATAATTTCATGCTTAGGTAGTATCCCCTCGTTACAATCCATTATTATTACCCTATCATAGTCTAGGGATCGAGTTTCCGTAAGCCCCATTATTTGTAACCCTCTTGCAGGTTCACCTATAAGATTTATCTTCTCACCTGCAAGTAGTTTATGCATTAATGCCCGCACATCACTCGCACTATTACATGGATTGAGATCGGATTGTAAGCGGAGCATAATACTCACCACTTTTCTAACACTTGTCCAACCTGCTTTAATCCAAGGATTTTTACTATCCTTTAGGTTCACCTCGATTTTACGGGAAAAATCATCTAATCCTCTAAGAAATTCTTTCGCTCCTTGAGATTTTAATGGTACAAGGTCTTGTAAAAGCGAATAAAAAGTTCCATCAGAAATTTCCTCAATGGTTGTCATAGATACCCAACCTGAATTCCTTTTAGCCAATTCGTGTAACGAATTTGTAGAATCAAATTTAAACGAAGTTGTCTTTTCCGTATATTCTAAAATAACCTGTTGGCTCGATAGAGAGACGAGCTCTTCAAATCTCCACCCTCTATCCGATCGTGAAGTCATTCTGTCAATGAGATTTAAGAAAGGTGAGATAGGAGTTTCACGAATGCTTAGCCCCATTGTAACATTATAGCCGACCTCATTGTTAGGGAGTGCTTGTAATAAAACAGGAAGGGTTCCAGCATCGGGCAATACAATTACAGTTTTATTTTTCTCATCTTCACTGAGTTCAAGTACGATTTGGCGTACAAGCTGACAAGAACTCATGACTGAACTACATCCTATTATCTCTATATCTGGAGGTGATTGCGATATTTTATCAGGGATATTGTAAGGAAATTCACGAAGCTCTCTAATAAAATATCCAGCTTCAATTTGAGCATCATTGACATAGGACACATCTGCATCTGGAAGAAAAATGAGCTTTCCCGCTTCGTGCCATTTCGTTAGATACAGTTTTTCGCTAGGTGTGATAGCCGCAAGTCCAGCGGCATAAACAGTCTTGTATTTTTGAACATTTCCTTTTTTAGCTACATCCCAACTCAGCATCGCTTTTGTCGTCATTCCATCAGTCTTCAGCCTTTCATGGAGATCTTTATAGAGGTGCGGAAGTCTATCCCACTGATTCATAAAAGAGATTTGGTCTTCAGTAAGTTCCTTAGAAGTTTCAAAACTCCACTCCTCAATTTCCTTAATATCTCTTAGGTTTTTAAACACCTGATTTGCATCTTTCATATGATGGTCAATCTGGTGGAAGTCTGCCAGAGCTACCGAACCCCAATTCAAAAATAAGCCAAAGTCTTTTTTCTCCTTAGTATAGTTTAACTGTACTTGATACAACCTCGCTAAAATCTCAAGATTGTCAGCTATTTGAAACTCACCATTACCTTCCATAAAAGCTCCTAAAGTCATTACTTGTGGCATTCGACAAGCTTTCGTAGCTTTTCTAGCAAACACCCTTTTAAATGTATTTACAGATCTGAAGCTTGGCAGTACGACAGCACATGCTCCCATGTTTTTATTGTTGAGAATAGTAAGTGCGAGTTCTTCTAAAAAAGAAGTCTCGCTAAGGGTAGGTAAATGTTTTTGAGTCACTGTCAAAGTGTTAATTCAGTCCTTTAAGGTAAACCCATTTAGAATGAATTTGAACCAATCTTTCAGAGATTCTTTACTCCGATAAACACTTTTCATTTCGCTGAAAATTGTTTTAGTCTCATGGACTTCCGTTTTCTGTACTGTTTTTTTATTTGCACCATCAGCAATTTTATATCGCTTAACCGCTTGGCTTTTATACCCTTTTGACTCTTCTAGCATCCCGAGGTTATTTTGATTCACGACATCTTCTGGTTCAAGTTTAATCGCAATTTTATAATCAGAAATCGCACCTTCGGTGTCTCCACTAGCTTGCTTCATCCAGGCGCGTGAAGAGAATCGGTATCCATATTCTGGCTGTAATTCAGCGGCAGCGTCTAGATCCTTTATCGCGGAAACCGTATCAGATAGGTGGTATTTGCAGATAGCTCTATCGTGTAAAGCGTTAGCGTCTTCATGAGAGTTTTGAGTTTCACGAAACCAAACCTCCCATTTTTCGAGTGCTTCTTTCCAACTTTGGGACTCCATTAAAGCAAGAGCTTGCTCTTTTATTTTATGATTTGTTTTTTCTAAAGTCACGATGCTAAGGTATTATTTTTACCATTTGTATTGTAGCTTTAGACATCATTTAGATAGGAAAAAATGACAAAATTTGTCCGACTCTAATAGATTTTTTTATTAATGTTTAATACTCCATTCATTCTTGGAGTGGCACACCTTTGGTTTTCACAAACCAAGAATAAGATCAATTGATTGAAAGTAGAAACTCAAGTAGATTTAACTTCTTCCTTAACTTTTCATGTTCCTGCTTTAGCGAGTCACTATGTTGAAGTTGAGAAAGACGATGAGATAAGGGAAGCTATCCTTTATGCGAAAAACAATAAGTTAGAAATTTTAATACTTGGTGGAGGAAGCAATATGCTTTTTCACAATGACTTTGAAGGATTAGTAATTAAGATTAACAGTAAAGGAGTAGATGTATTAAGCGATGATGGAAGAAGACTTGAAGTTGTTGTAGAGGCTGGCGAGGATTGGCATGAATTCGTATTGAAATCCTTAGCAAATGGTTGGGGAGGCCTTGAAAACTTAGCTTTAATCCCTGGTTGTGTTGGAGCTAGCCCTATGCAGAACATTGGGGCTTATGGCGTTGAGATAAAAGATGTCTTCTCATGGCTAGAAGCGATAGAAATTAAAACGTGTCATCTAAAGCGATTTAATCTCAAGGAATGTAAACTTGACTATAGAGAGTCTGTTTTTAAAAGAGAGTTGAAGGGAGAATGGGTAATCGTTAGAGTTGCATATAATCTTGATCGCGAATCTCCTCTTAAAACGAGCTATGGGGCAATTGAGGATGAGATTTCCGAAATAAATAAGATGGATTTAACTCATCTTGATGTTGCGAAAGCTGTAATTAAGATAAGAAATTCTAAGTTACCTAACCCTGACGTTATAGGAAATGCTGGCTCTTTCTTTAAAAATCCTATTGTAAAAAAAGATTATTTTAATAAGCTAAAAGAGGAATACCCTGAAATACCTAATTATCCTCTAGAAGGAGAGATGGTGAAGTTAGCGGCTGGCTGGCTTATCGACACTTCTGGCTGGAGAGGTCACGATAGGGGAACCCACGGGGTTCACGAGCACCAAGCTCTGGTTTTAGTTAATAATGGAGGAGCGACAGGAAAGGAGGTTTGGGCTTTAGCAGAAGACATAATGCAATCTGTGAAGGAAAAATACAATATTCAACTTGAACCAGAAGTGAATCAAATCTCGATGGGTAAATCCTGAAAAGGCAGATCTAAAATTGTACGCAAGGAGGAGATTTTGGTTGTGTATCCTTTCTTGCAACGTCCCACATGTATTTTAGGGATAATTCATGAGATCCTCCAGATGAAAAAGTACCTAATTTACTAAGGGTGATATCGTAGCTATACCCGATATGCCAAATGTTATTTCCAAATCCAAAGATAAAACTCACAGCATCGACATCTATAGATTCATCTGCAGCCTTTTGTAATAAAGGGATTCCTCTATACCAAACGCCAAGAGTCATGAAATCTAAATCGTAATATGTACCTATATCGAATTGGTCAATATTTCCTTGCTTAGTGTAGTTAAAAGCCACGACTATATCTTTTGCATATTTAGATTTTGGGCCACGAAGTAATGGGATGCGTCCTCCACCATGGGCGGAAAGTTTTATGTCTAATCTCTCAATGTAATTACAACTTAGGCTTGAGTTTGGTTTATTTAAATGGTCAGCAGAAGCACCCAACCAAAATCCTTTACCTACCATAAGCACTCCCGTTCCCAGATCCGCGTATTGTTTTCCAGTTATTATACCACCTTCAAGAGTTGTTTCAGCGTCTTCTCTAAGGATTTGATCCATGAATGTTAGATCTGATAAGTTTACAGATCTACTTACTATTCCACCTTGTAAAGCAGGACGAATATATGTTCGCGAGCCAATTTTAAATTCATATGCGTACTGAAAAGCGATACGTGAAGAACTAAGGGCACCTGCACCTGCTTCTTCATGACTTACAAGAACACCTATTCCGGCGCTTTGGTTCAATAGAGGCCTATCATAAGAGAAATGAAAACCAGTATAAGCTTGGGGTAAATTTACCCATTGGGATCTGTAAAGACTCACAGCCCTTGCTTGATCAGCAGCACCAGCATATCCAGGATTTATGGATGTTGGAGCTGCATTGAATTGCGTAAAATGCAAGTCTTGTGCAGTTGCTGACGATGTAAATAAAACAAAGTTTAATACTATGATAGTAGTTAACAGATTATTCACTGATCTTAAGTTAATAATGATATTCATACCTCCTTTTACGACACCAACTCACAAAAGGTTACAAAATCATTTATTTATTTATTTAGAGATTAAGGTAACAGTACCTGCCTTTTCTACAATAGTACCATCACTTAGCGTTGCAATTGCTTTGTATGCATATACGTCCTGAGCGGCTAGTATTCCATCTACATACCCATCCCAACCAATATTGATATCTGATGAGTAAAAGATTTGTTCGCCATACTTATTGAAGACAAAGACTTCGAAATCTAAAACTCCACCGTGTAAAGGTCTAAAAACATCGTTGTTATATGCTTGTAAATCGTATACACCTCCATTTCCTCCACCTGAAATAGGTGTGAATGCAGTAGGAAAAACGAGTAATCCGCCATTTATAGCTGTCACAGCATTTTCATAAGAGAAAGTACTCGAACATCCCCACTCATTGTTAGCGGTTAAGGTGACACTGTAGTTACCAGCGTTTGTGTACTCATACGTTGGGTTTTCATCTGAAGAGGTCTCTCCGTCCCCGAAGTACCAAACAAACTCATCAGCATCCGTAGATAAATTATAGAACTGAATAGGCTCGCCTGGAGCAAAAACTTCTGTAGGGAAAAGGGAGAAGTCAGATTGAGCACGTGGGAAAACGGTTACAGAGGCATATTGAGTCTCTTCTACTAAAACTCCATCATAACTTATAGCCTCAAGAGTAATATCATATGTTCCAGCTTCGTTAAATGTATGAGTTGCATTTTCAGATAATACAGTTGTTCCATCACCGAAATGCCAATTGTAGTTATTTGCGTACTGAGACATGTTTGTAAAGTTAACCGTAAAGGGAGCGCAGCCTTCTCCACGACCTATAAAAGCAAGCTCAGGTGTTGGAGATATAATGTTAATAGTCTCTACACCATCGTCAGAGCAATACTCATTACTGATAATTACTGAGATAGAGAAAACACCCCAAGTGCCATAAGTATGTTCTCCAGGATTTTCATTTGTGAAAATGTTACCATCACCAAAGTTCCAAAGAATTGAGCTAGATGATCCAAATGTAGATAGATCTTCAATTACTACTGTTGTGTTAGGAAATGTTTGCGTGATTGGAGTAACGTGAAAGTCTACAACTGGTGTCGCAAATACTTCTATTTCACTTGTTGCGGTGTTACTACATCCGTACTCAGAGGTAACGGTTAATTCTACAGTAAATATCTCGTCATCACCCGTGTTTTCGATAGAAAAGGTATGTATTGGATTTAATTCTGTACTCATGTCTCCATCGCCAAAAGTCCATTCATATGACTCATTTTCAGAGCTTTCATTTGTAAATTCTACTTCAAAAGGAGCGCATGAAGCTTGAGGAGAGCTGAACTGAGCTACCATTTCGGGGTAAACTGTGATATTAACTATAGTAGTGTCACTACATCCATTTTCAGAGATTGCTATAAGCTCAACTGGGTATGATGCGAGATCGTCTGACGTATTTTCAAAGGTGTGAACAGGCTCAAAGTCACTACTAACATCCCCGTCATAAAAATCCCAAAAATAATCAGAGGCATTTTCTGAGTTGTTCGTAAACGTTGTGTTCAAAGGAGCACAACCATTACCTGATGAAGTAATAGATGCGATTACACCTTTCAGTGCGGAAATTTCTAAAGTGTCAATGGCAATACATCCCATAGGGCTTGTCGCGGTTGCAGTCACAACAAATGTGGTCCCGTTAGTATCAATATTTTCGTTTAGGTAAGTGTGTTCTTCATTTGAGTTGTTCGAGCTTTGATTATCTCCGAAGTCCCATAAAATAGAAGAATCATCATTGGTTTGGGCTTCAAAATTAATGATTACTGGAGAGCAGCCGCCTGTAATGTCAGAAGATGCAATCAATGAAGGAATTTCCTCAACGTAGGTAGTAGAGTTAAAAACTGCGCTACATAAATTCGTAATAATTTCGAGTTCAACGTTAAATAATCCAGCAGTATTATAGATATAATTAGGGCTTTGCTCGTTAGAAACTTCACCATTTCCAAAATTCCAAATCCATTCTACAATCTCATCTTCTGCATTTATTGTTGTTAAATCTGTAAACTCACTCGGAGTGCCTTGACATACATCTTCTACAGAAAAGTTTACAGTGGGAATTTCATAAACGTTAACCGACTCAGAGTTCTCGTACGTACAGCCATTTGCAGCAGTAACTTCGAGTTGTATCTCGTAAGTTCCAGGGTTGTTGAATAAAAGCTCTGGTGTTGTGATTCCACTATGTGTGTATGGATCCATGCTAAATGTCCACTGGTAATCATAGCCTTCCCCACCCTGTGCTTCAGCGATAGAATAAAAACTTCCGCAACCTGCTGATTGAGAGAGGGAAATATTAGCTGCAGGAGTAGCAAGAGCTGAGATTATTTCTGTAGAGACATTACTACAACCCATTTCAGATGTTACTGTAAGAGTTACATTATAATAAGCATCATCAATTGAGCTAGGGTTATTGAAGATATGTGTTGGGTTTTCGTCTTCACTGATTACTCCATCACCAAACTCCCAGCTGTAAGTCTGGTTTTCAGAACTTTCATTTATGAAAGTAGCGATAAAAGGAGAGCAAGACGACGGTGTTGCACTAAATTGAGAGATTACTTCAGGGAAAATATCGATCTCTATGCTTTGCGTGTCAACACATCCACCGTCTCCGATAGCTGTTAAGCTTATTTCTTGTGTGATTGTTTCTTCTCCAAGATTCTGAAAACTATACTGATGCATTTCACCATTAAACCCAAAGCCGTTAACACCATCACCATAACTCCAGTATAGATCTGCCTGTGTGCTGTTATCAAGAATAGTTACAACAAAGGGAGAACACCCTTCAGAAATGTCTGTCATAAACTGAGCAATTGGCTGAGGATTGACATTAATTAATGACGAATACTCACCAACACATCCGTATTCAGATACGCCTACAGCGCTAAGAGTGAAAGTCTGTGTGTTGTTGCTTTCGTTTGTATAAACGTGAGAAACCATTTGGGTATAAGAATCGTTAGAATCGTCACCAAAGCTCCAGGTAATTTGGGGAGCGTTTTCAATGAATGGAGTTTGAACTAAAAAAGGAGAACATCCTTCATTCTGAGAAAGTGAAATGTCAATGATTAATTCAGGGAAAGCACTAATGACGACCGTTATGCTGTCATTACATCCATTTTCAGCTATTGCTATAAGCTCAACGGGGTATGATGTGAGATCGTCAGACGTGTTTTCAAAGGTGTGAAGAGGTTCAAAGTCACTACTAATATTTCCGTCAGAAAAATCCCAAGAATAATTAGTGGCGTTTTCAGAGTTGTTCGTAAACGTTGTGCTCAAAGGAGCACAACCATTACCTGATGAGGTAATAGATGCAATAGCACTTTTCAACGCGGTTACTTCTAGAGTGTCTATTGCAACACAACCTGATAAGCTTGTTGCTGTAGCGGATATGATAAAAGTAGTTCCATAAGCGTCAATATTTTCGTTTATGTAAGTGTGCTCCTCATTTGAGTTGTTAGAACTTTGATTGTCTCCGAAGTCCCAAGTTATTGTAGAATTTTCATCATTGGTGGCTTCAAAATTGACCGTTAATGGTGAGCAACCAGATGTGATGTCTGAAGAAGCTGATATTACGGGTGTTACATCAACAAAAGCTGTATGTGAAATAGAGTTAGTACAGTGAGTATTACTTATTTCTAAGGAAACTTCATATTCCCCCGGTGATGAGTAGGTGTGTTGTGGGTTTTGTTCGTTAGAAATCTCACCATCTCCGAAAGACCATGTTAAATCAATTGGAGTTTCAGACATGGTTGATAAGTTCGTGAAAGAACTAATATTTCCTTCACAGACACTGTCTACAGAAAACTCCACGTTTGGACTATCAAAAACAGTTACAACTTCAGTATCATTATTTACGCAACCTAGTTCGCCAGTTACTTCTAACTGAATCACATACATCCCTGGATTTTCGAAAATAATCTCTGGAGTTGTTGAACCTGAGTATGAGAAAGGAGGTGTGTTAAACGTCCATTCGTATTCAACACCATCACCACTTAACTCCTCAGCTTCGATAATAAGAGTTCCACAACCTTCATCTTCAGACAATGAAATAATTGCTTCTGGGATCGGTGTTACAGATATGTCAAACCTAGCTGTATCGCTACAAGATGAGGGTAAACCCTCCAAAGATACTATTCCGTATACTTCATAAGTACCCGGGTCGTTAAATGTTAAATTTAAATTAGGCTCATTACCTGGATACCAAGTTCCTTGACCTCCATTAAAGTTCCATAAGTAGCTATCAGCCTCAGTATCACTATGTGTTAATGTCGCAGGGAATCCTTGACATACGTGCTCCGGACCAGTTAGAATAGTAGACAGAGGGGCACGTTTGATAAACTCTCCAGTAATAGAACAGCCTTCAATACTTGTAAATACAATTGAATACTCTGCGTAATCTTCTGGGTAAGTATGAGAAAATTCCTCAACAGGTGACCAAAATGCAAACGATTCAGATTCGGATCCATCACCCCAATCTACCGTTAAGCCTTCTGCCCAAAGATCTGAAGTTGAAATGTTCAGAGTGAATTCTCCTGTATCACAGCTGTACCAAACGGGAGTGGAACTTGCCACACCATCGGAACCTATTAGGTCGTAACATTGAGCGTTAATATTTGTTCCTACTAGTGTTAGCGTGATCGTTAACAACATAGCCAGGGTCGAGAGACTAAATATTTTATAACTATACATGCCCTTTATTACGAGTCTAACTGACTATAGGTTACGTTTTATAAAAAACAAATGTAGGTTAGAACAGTTTAGTGTGGATTGCTGAAATCGGGGTTTTGAATAAATGTGGTGTCGGTAAGTGTATTCAAGAATGCAATAAGAGCTTCTTTTTGTTGAGGGGCCAGTTCTAATCCACCAGTTGTGTATTTCATAAAGGTATCAATAGTGGATGAGCTAACACCACCACTATTGTAGTGTTCTACAACCTCTTCGAGAGAATTAAACCTTCCATCATGCATATATGGTGCGCTTAAAGCAACATTTCTTAGCGTTGGGGTTTTAAAAAGTCCAGAATCTAACACAAAACCAGTTACGTTAACCCTTCCAGGGTCAGCCTCAAACGATGGGTCTAAACCATTATTGTGAAAAAGGTAATCTGAAAATTGAAGACCCGCTTCTCCATGGCAGTGAAAACAATCAGCCCCGAACTCTCCCCCTGGGTTTACCTCTGGATCTCCCCCTTCTTTGAGGAACAGTTGATATCCGAAGTATTCTAAATCACTTAAATCCGTTTCACCACGTCTCCATTTATCAAACTTGCTATTCGCGCTAATCATAGTTCTTATAAATTGAGCTATAGCTTTTACTGATAAATCTTCGGTAATTATTTCTGTGCCAAAAGCGTCAAAAAACAATTGTGGATAGTCAAGTTCACCAAAATCATCATTCATTAACCTTTCCACCACAACTTCCCAAGTAACATTCATTTCAAGGGGGTGCTCGACAGGACCGCGGATTTGATCTTCTAAAGTCATAGCTCTACCATCCCAGAAGAATGACGACGACCAGCCTAGGTTAACAATTACACTTGCGTTTCGACCTCCTAAAGTGCCATTTACACCTGAACTGAATTGGTTAGGATCAGAAAAATTAGAGGTAGGAGCATGACAACTACCACAAGATATAGAGTGATCTAGCGACAGGGATTTTTCCCAAAACAGCAATCTACCTAATTTAATTCCTTCTTCTGTCATTGCATTGTCTGCAGGAATATCCATTGGAGGGAAAAAGGCGGGAATGTCGATCGTATATGACGTGGGTTCCCAAGCCGGGTTATTTCCACAATCACATCCTGAGGAAACGGCTATGAAAATCAAGAACCCACTGACTGTGATACGAGACAGTCTATCTGAATTCATAGTGTTATTCTATTAAAGTCCATGATGTTGTCAGATTGTCCATAAACAGGATTGCGTTAGGTACCTCACCCATAGAGTGCCCCACTTGACTTAAATCTATATCCCCGGCAGCTCCTTCTAGCGCGAGTCCAATATCTAAATCTAATTGGAATTCTAAGTCATCATTAGTGTGAAAAGAAAACTCATTCGTCTCTATTACGACAGTTCTGTAAAGAGGATCAGTGGCAGGATGTAAGGCGAAAGGAATCTCAATTAATCCCCCATTTTCCACGGCCAACTTACCCTCAAACTTTACAAAAAAGTAACTATTGTTCATGTCCCAGCGCATGCCCGCCGACCCTAAGACGCTTAATGGATGGTTGTTAGGGTAGGATGTGGGATCAACGCCTTGATTTAATTCAGAAGGAACTCCAACGTTAAACTTAATTGCGTTAAACGTATCAGAACAACGTAATTTTTTTGAGCTAAACTCTCCAATTGCATTTGCGGAAAATGGAATAAAGTCTAGTCTAGATATAGAAGATGAGTTGACCCATTCCCCTTCGTCACTTCGCAACGAAATATTGCTGATGTAACAATACAGTTTTTCTGGCCTTACGGGTCTATTCATGTAGTCATAAACGGTATCACCGATAGATAATTCTACATCGTGCCAAGAAAGGGTCGTGTTTAGGTTGAGTATCCCACTTTCATTATTTTCTCGACAACCTGAAGAAAGGAGTACGGCGAAAACAGTTAATATTCCGAGTACTCTATTTGTAAATCTAGTCATATTCATATAACTACCAAATGTAAAAAATAGTTGCACTAATCAATGTGATTTATCTCAGAAATAGTTGTAATTTATAGGACTGAAAATGGAATCATCATATAAGAGGTTTGAAGTAGTTAGGGCTTCAGCCGGATCGGGAAAAACCTATCGCCTTGTTTTAAGATATTTAGAATGTGCTTTATGTGATGACGACAAAAGGGCATTTGGAAAGATTCTTGCGCTCACTTTCACGAATAAGGCAGCTGCTGAAATGAAGGAAAGGATTTTAGAAGATCTAAAGCATCTTGCCGATGGCGGGGGGGATAAGTTGTCGGAACTTAAAAAGAATTTAAAACTTAGCGAGGAAGTACTGATTGCAAGAGCAAAGTCTCTTCACAGAGAGATGCTTCACAGATATAGTGATATTTCTGTTATGACTATTGATAGTTTTGTAAATCGTTTGGTGAGAACTTTCGCTAGAGATTTAGCCCTAGAACAGGATTTCAGGATAGAGCTAAATTCAGACCAAGTAATTGATGATGCGGTGACTAGGCTTTTAGAAAGGGTAGGAGTCAAAGGGAATGAGGCTATAACTGAGCTTTTAGAGGGGTTCGCTAATCTACAGATTGAAGAAGATAAGGATTACCGGGTGAGAAGGCCTCTCAATGAATTAGGTATTGCTGCTGTTAAAGAAACCATGAGAAAGGTAGTAGATTCTTTCAAAGATATTTCTCCTGAGAAATTTAAAGAAATTTCAAAAGAGTTAAAGAAAACCACCTCCATGGCAGAGAATTTATTGAAAGAAAAATCTATGGCTGCTCTAGTTAAAATAGATGAGCTTTCTATGGAAGATTCAGATTTTTCAGCAGGTAGAGTTCCTAAAAGTCTAAGAAGCTTTAGCTCAGGTAGAATAAAAGAGCTGAAAGTGACAATTCGTGAGCATCTAACTAATCCTGAGTCGATGATTAGGAAAAATTCTCCGAATGATTTGGTGTTAAAGGCACAAGAATTAGGAGATTATTTAATGCCAGTTTTTCTTGCTGCTATAGAGATGTTGCCTGAGACGGATAATGGAAAAAGGTATCTTCTGGCAAAAAAATTGGGGAAGCGCTTGGATTTAATGGGGACACTTTCAGAGCTCCATAAAGAAATTTTAAATGTCCAAACAGAAAACAACATTAGGACTTTTGATTCGATGCACAATATGATTGCTCAAATTGTGCGTAACAACCCGGCCCCATTTATATATGAAAGACTCGGCAATAGATATGCCCATATATTTATGGACGAGTTTCAAGACACTTCAATTACACAGTGGCAAAACCTTGTTGTTCTTTACGATCACGCTGTGGGTTCAAATAAGAAAACACTTGTGGTAGGGGATAGTAAGCAGGCTATATATAGATGGAGGAATGGAGATTACAAACAACTCATGGATCTCCCTATTTTACAAGGTAAGGATTTAGGAATGGCCTTAGAAGATGCTCAAACGTCCCTATCTAATCACTATTTTCATCATGAAAAGGATTTAAGGGATAATTACAGGTCGGGTTTTGAAATTGTTAATTGGAATAACAGATTGTTTAATGAATTATCTAAACATTTGCCCGATAAATTAAAGGAGGTGTATGCTGAGCAACAACAAAATCCAGTAAAGGAGTTTCCGGGAGCTGTTAATTTGGAACTGGTTATTGAAGCTACTGTTAAAGAGAGGAGAAATAAGCATATTGAGGTGATTATCAGAAGGCTGAGGGATTATGTAAGTCAAGGTTTTAAGCCAGGAGATATTACTATTCTTGTCAGGACGAATCGTGAAGGCGCTATGATTGCTCAAGAACTTCTGAAAACAGAATTTAAACCTATGACCGAGGAGTCTTTGCATTTGGGAAGACATCCAGGGCCATTGGCAGTTGTTGCATTGGTAAGGTGGCTTTTGAGGCCTAAAGACAATAGGTTAGGTACGACTATATTACAATGTGTGGCTGCTCTTTCGAATAATGAAAATGATAACCAACATAAAGCTGTGGATGAGGCATATTTTTTAGAAAAATATGTGACAATAAAGAAAGTAGAATCTAGCACAGTTAATGGGCACAAAACTTCCATTGGCAATTTAGATACTCAAGGTATGTTGCATGAGCTTTTCCCTAATTTAAAGGCAATTGAAAAATCGTCTGAACCTTTAGTGGCATTTTTAGGGCATGTTTGTAAGCAGATGAGTATTACATCTAAATACCCATCCTATACAGAAGGTGTTATAGAGCTAGCGAGAGAAGTTTCTGGTTCTGAAGAGAGCGGCCTTCACGGATTTTTACGACTGTGGGATTCTAAAGGGAAAGAAAGGAGTGTTATTACCACATCTACTTCGGATGCTGTCAATATTATGACTGTTCATAAAGCTAAGGGGCTTGCCTTTAAGGTGACGATGGTTCTTTTAACCGTAAAAAACTACACGAAATTTAGAGGTGTAATCCCTGTTGATCTAAATGAGGATACTAATATGCCTATAAATGTTGCGATGCTTGAGAACTATGATATGATAAACACTGCTGTAGAAGATCAAAGAGTTGAAGAAGTTAATCGAGTTATTCTAGATTCGGTTAATGTTGCGTATGTAGCTTTTACAAGGCCTGTTGAAAGGTTAGATATTATTATAGAATTGGAAAAGGAGGATTTTGATAGGAGTAAAGTCAAGTCTGTTGGTGAGTTGATTGTGCAGTCTTTAGAATGTGTTAATGGAGGAGGGGTTGTTTGTGGAAAGTTAACAGAAAGCGATCCTGGAAAGGCTCTTGTTAGCGAGGATAAAGTTGAGGAGATAAATCAAATTAAACTCAGCAGTATCACAACAGGGGAGACAGTAAATCATCTTGTAACAGTTCCGCCAAGTGAAGGAGAGGAGGTAATCCCCGACGGATTAGATGCATTAGAGCTAGGCTTTCAAGTTCATAAAGTACTAGAGAAAATAGTCAACTTAGACAATTGGGAAAATGTAAAATATTCCCTCGAGTCAAGTTTGAGATTTTCAGAAAAGGACAGAAATAAAATTATTGAAAGGGTTCAGGGGGTGATGGATTTAGAGTCTGCTAAGATGTTTTTTCAGCCTGGAATTCACGTAGAGGTAGAGGTTGATTTCGTGGATAAATCAGGGAAGGTTTTAAGACCAGACAGGATAGTTATGATAGATGATGTATGGCATATCATAGACTATAAAACAACACAATATGGGGGGGTGTCACATGAAAAACAAGTTCGTGAATATGTTAGTTTACTTGAAGATATTGAAAAATCAGAGGTGAAAGGTTGGATTATATACACTGATCCCACACAACTAATTACTGTTGTTTAAGTAAGTTAAATCTTGTACAAACAAAGTTGTATATTCACAAACTGAATAACTATAAAATGCGAACTTTTTACATCCTACATTTTCTCACTTTTTTTCTCCTCTTTTTGTTTGTCCCAAACACATTAGCTCAAGGTTCTCAATCTTCGCCCTCTATAAAAATGCAAAAGGGCCTCCCTATTCCTGTTAACCCTGATATTGAAAGAGCGCAAGCAAAAGCGGAAGCCTGTGCACCAGCAACAGCACTAAGAGATTTGGAATGGAATAATGTGAGGGCATTAATAGAAAATGGAGGGACTCTTTGGTACGATAGAGCGATTGATAAAGGGGCTCATTACGTACCAAAGGATGAAGGAGTTTCTGTGGTTTATGGTGGAGCCCTTTGGCTTGGAGGTATTTCTCCAGATCAACAGCTTAAGCTAGCTGCGGTTAAATACAGAAATTCTGGAAATGATTTTTGGCCTGGACCACTTACAAATACTGGAGAAGCTGAGGTTTCAGAATCAACCTGCCAACAGTACGACCATTTTACTATCACATATAGAGCAGACGCTATGAGGCATCGCCAATATTTCGATGCAGATGCTGCAGGTACTCTAGAAACTGATTTTCCTGAAGGTTATGCCATTCCTCCATATTTCTATGAATATCCAGCTCACGGAAATCCTGCACTTGGTCAAGATTTTTACTTAAGCCCTTTCTTAGATTACAATGCAAATGGAATCTATGATCCAGGAAATGGTGATTATCCGTGGTATGATTTTCTCCAACAAATTGACTGTTCTGAGCGCCGCCGTGAAGATGTAGTTCCTCTTTATGGAGACCAAACCTATTACTGGATTTTCAACGATAAAGGAAATGTTCACTCTGAATCTCAAGGTGAGCCTATCGGTATGGAAATCCGAGCTCAAGCATTCGTGTTTTCAACTAATGATGAGGTAAATAACATGACTTTCTACAACTATATACTCATCAACCAAGGCACCCAGACACTGACTGAAACATATTTTGCTCAGTGGGTTGATTCAGATTTAGGTGGACACGTTGATGACTATGTGGGATGCGATGTGGAAAGAGGACTTGGATACTCATACAATGGAGATCAATTCGATGAGGCAACAGGTTATTCAATCGGATATGGTTTAAATCCTCCAGCCATGGGGGTAGACTTTTTCGAGGGGCCATATCAAGATGCCGATGGAGTAGATAATCCATTAACGGATGTATTTACAGATGCCATAGATTCATTAGGGATCCCTTACGAAGGAATTGGTATCGGCTACGGTGATGGAGTAGTTGATAATGAGCGCTATGGGATGCGTAAATTTTTATACTATAACTGGAATTATGGAAACAATGGACAGCCTACAACTTCTACTCATTACTATAACTATATGAGGGGTTTTTGGAAAAATGGCCAACGAATGGCTTACGGAGGTGATGGGATTAGTGCTTCTACGGGAGCCCAATTAAATATTTCTGCAGATTATATGTTTCCAAGTGACACCGATCCGTATAATTGGGGAACAGGAGGTGTAGATGTTGAAGATTGGTCAGAATACGAAACTGGAAACCCAGCTGGAGATAGGCTATTCCTTCAATCAGCCGGACCATTCACCCTTGAGCCCGGTGATTACAACAACATCACTGTAGGGATGTTATATGCGCGTGCAGGTGGAGGTGAACCATTCGAAAGTGTAAAACTCCTGCGCCTTGCCGATGATAAGGCACAGTCGCTTTTCGACAACTGCTTTGAAATTGTGAGCGGCCC
>Ga0206678_10000883_pt1 | contig 19101 bp, 18 predicted proteins | sample M180m12015metaG_FD_155453 | JGI IMG/M metagenome (GOLD analysis project Ga0206678, IMG submission 155453) | Ammonia-oxidizing marine archaeal communities from Monterey Bay, California, United States - M1 80m 12015 | ecosystem: Environmental > Aquatic > Marine > Intertidal zone | place: USA... | reverse complement strand
GCAGAGTAATGCTCAAGCGTTGATCGCCCGGAATACAAATTTGTTCGCACACATTCCAAAAAGCGAGAGTGCTTAGTTCAACTGAATCACCTTCGAAGTCTTCAGGAATTGTGATTGCGACAGGCAGTAAAATTTCTTTCTCGTAACCAAAATTTACTAAATCAGTTTCATAGAACGGCAGCCAATGTGGTGCCGGCCATTGAATCTCGCCAATCTGAGTGCCCTCGGGAGCAACCCATTCAGTCAAGCTTGTAGGCTCACCACTATCACCACCCATTTTCCAATAGGTGTGCCAATGTTCTGCGGGATCAAGTCGCAATCCCAGCCAGGCAGTTTCGCCTGGAACGATACTCGTGGTTTCTGCTAATAACTCCACTTCAATACTGTAGTCGCGGGCAACACTAGTTAAGCGTGGCGCGATGTCGTAAGCACGCCACGAACCATCATCGTCAATTAATTTAAGCGTACCGACTAATTCGCTTAGATCATCTGGATAGCGCCGGTGTTGCTCAGTGGAAATTTGAATCCGATCTCCATCCAAGATCACTTTCCGGAATGGCGCATATTTCATAATGCGCCGCTCGGTTGGGAAAAAATAAGCTTCGTCAACGTTTTCGAATTCGCCATTAAAAGCACTCACCATGACATTCACCTTGTCATCGTGAGCGTTAAACTGACTAAGTAAGTTGTGCTGATCTATGGCCACAGGAGTAAGATCTCTAGTATCCATAAAACTAGCGACCCAGCGCTCATCAATTTCCAGAGAACTAGCTACTGGGAGTGAAAGCGAAAATTCAGCATCTCCAGGGATACAAATTTCTTCACAAACCTGCCAGTCAATTTTGGTCCTTAGGTCAAAGCTGGCCCCTTCAAAATCTGAGGGAATATAGACTGGTATAGGAAGGATTACTTCTCGCTCATAAGTGAAGGTGACTAGCTCACTTCCAAGAAAAGGGGTCCATTCTGGGATGGGCCAAACGATATCGCCAATTTCAGCGCCATCAGCAATTTCCCAGTCACTGGTGAAGGTCGCGACTCCGCTGTCACCTCCAAATTTCCAGTAGGTATGCCAATGATCAGCAGGGTCTAGGCGAATACCAAGCCATAAAGTCTCGCCAGCAACCACATTGGTAGTCTCTGAAATCAACTCTACTTCGATCTGATCAGTTTTATGCACTTGGCTATAGCCAGTGCTGGCCAAGCCAAATAAAATCAGATTTATCAGTAGCTTATAAGCATATTTATGCATTCAGGCTTCCACCATCGTAAGCGGAGAATTGTTCTCGCTAGCTCGGGTACTGATTGTGCCAAAAGGTAACAAATTTTATCCATTCTATCACATTGGCTCATAGACAGTTTCGGCATTTTACGGACATCACTATAGCAATATAATTCTTTCGACAGACCCTCTAAACGAATATATTGCCTTTCTAACAGCAGAAGGCCTCTACAGTAACAATACTAAGACCAATTATGTGACCTGCTCGTTTAGTGCGCTTAAATACTAGCAAGCAGATGCTCTACTATTAATTGCAAATTCACCGCTCCTCGAAATTCATTAATAGCAAGACGATAAGCGATTTCGACTTCGCTAGCTGAATCCGCAGGCCAATCTTCCGCTGCCACATTGAATGCAATCGCATCAATGATCCTTGCTTGGTCCTCTGTAGGGCTCAATACCATTTTAAGGTGCCGCTCGCCTACACGGCGCTGTTGAATCAAATTGAACCGTCCATCGAAGAGCGGCTCAGTAAATTCCTGACCCCATGGCCCTGCACTATGTATTAATTGTGCAGTTTCTAGGCTAAGCCATTCTGATTCAACGAGCCCATCACTTAATACCTTCGCTTGTAATTGTTCGGCGGTGAGCAATTTTGCTGACTCTTTTGAAAAAGCTTCACTAAATGCATCGAAATTCCGCTTGTCGAGACTTAATCCAGCAGCCATAGCATGTCCACCAAATTTACTAAATAAACCAGGATTTTTAGTTGCCACAGCATCTAACGCATCCCTTATATGAAAGCCTCTTACTGAACGCGCAGACCCTTTTAATTGCTTTTCTTCACCATCTTCATTTTCAACTTCAGCAAAAGCAATTACCGGACGATGGTATTTGTCCTTTACTCTTGATGCGACGATCCCTACGACGCCCTGATGCCAACGCTCGTCAAACAAACAAAGTGCTGCCGGTAGCGACTCTTCCTCAAGGTTAAGCTCACTTAAATATTGAAAGGCTTGATCACGCATCTTTGATTCGATGTGTTTGCGGTCTTGATTCATTCCATCAAGTTGTAATGCTAATTGATGGGCGGACCCTGTCGATTCAGCCAGCAGGCATTCGATGCCAATGGACATGTCTTCTAACCTGCCTGCCGCATTTAGCCGTGGACCTAGACTAAAACCCAAATCACTAGAAGAAATACCTTTCTTGTTCCTATTGGAGATTTCAAGTAGCGCCAAAATGCCAGGCCGTGATCGCCCTGCCCGGATACGCTTTAATCCTTCATCGACAAGAATACGATTATTCCTATCCAGTGCTACAACATCAGCCACGGTGCCCAAAGCGACGAGATCCAGCTGATCAGCAAGATTTGGCTCTGTTATGCTTTGCTCTTTAAACCAATTTAAGGATCGGAGACGGCTTCTTAGCGCCAACATCACATAAAAAATAACCCCAACTCCAGCAACGCATTTACTTTCGAAATCACATTCCGGCTGGTTCGGGTTAATAATCGCCTGGGCAGCAGGAAGCTGTGACGGAGCGATATGATGGTCAGTGATAAGAACATCTATACCTGCTTTATTAGCAGTTTCTACTCCCTCTAAACTCGAAATCCCATTGTCGACTGTTATAATGAGATCTGGATTCCTGAGCTTTGCCAACTCAACAATCTTTGGCGTAAGCCCATAGCCGAATTCGAATCGATTGGGCACGATATATTCAATAGCATCAGCACCAAACTGTCGCAGGACGTTTATTGCCAACACGCAACTCGTGGCACCGTCTGCATCGAAATCCGAAACAATCAGAATTTTTTTCCGTTCTACCAAACAACTAACCAATAAATCTAAAGCCTTATCCATATCCTTAAAACTGTCAGGCGTTAGCAGATTGGATAGACCCAAATTTAAATCATCGACAGATAGAATGTCGCGCTGTCGATATACGCGCTGCAGGAGAGGATGGATTGAATCAGTAAAGCTGAGCTTCGGATCGCTAGCGCGCCGCTGAATCTGAATAGGCATTGTTTAGAGATTAATCTGCGCGAACATGGGTCTTAATATAATTTTTGACTTTGCCAAGGTCATTAGAAACCACCGAATAACGCTCTTCTCTTTCATTTAAGTCTTTCAAATGGACGGGTAGAACTGGTTCAGACAAACCTGCCGCCGCAATGGCTTCCGCAAATTTAGCGGGGTGCGCTGTCGCCAGCGTAACCATGGGTATATCTGAATTGCTTTGCTGACACTCTCGTGCAGATCTAACACCCACGGCACTGTGTGGATCCAAGAGAATTCCATTCTCTTTAAAGATCTGCTCAATGGTGTTGCAAGTCGTTTCGTCATCAACGCTCGCACTATCGAAATGATTTTTGACCTGTCTCCACTGCTCGCTCGACACGCTCAAAGTTTCCTTGCCAAGGCGCTCCATAAAGTCCAAAAGGCTAGCACCGTCGCGACCAAACAGATCGAATAAAAATCTTTCAAAGTTAGATGAAATCAAGATATCCATGCTCGGCGAAAAAGTCTTACTCAATTCGGATACCGAATAATCATTGTTACTGATAAAGCGATGCAAAATATCATTCTTATTCGTTGCGACAACAAGCCGATCAATTGGCAGACCCATTCTTTTGGCCAAATATCCAGCATAAATATCGCCAAAATTCCCTGTTGGCACAGAAAAAGAAACTTTCTTCTCTGGAACACCAAGTTTTAAGGCAGCGAAAAAATAATACACTATCTGCATCAAGATCCGCGCCCAATTAATTGAGTTGACAGCGACTAGCTGTCGCCCTTCCGGCAAGAATGATTGATCTGCAAAGGCTGCCTTAACGATTCGCTGGCAATCATCAAAATTACCTTCGACGGCTAGATTAAATACATTATCCCCAGGAACAGTGGTCATTTGTTTACGTTGCACATCTGATACCCGCTGATGTGGGTGCAAGATAAAAATATCGACTTGATCAGAGTGACGACAACCTTCAAGTGCGGCGGATCCTGTATCTCCAGAAGTTGCTCCGAGAATGACTACTCGCTGATCATTTTTTTTGAGGACATAGTCAAGCATTCTACCCAGCACTTGCAGAGCAAAATCCTTGAATGCCAGGGTGGGCCCATGAAAAAGTTCCAAGAGATATTCTTGTTTGCCTAACTGCACCAATGGCGCTACAGCGGGGTGACCAAATTCCTTATAACTGTCTTCAATTATTATTTTTAATTCAACATCTGGAATCGCGCCATCAATAAATGGGGTAACAATAGCCAAAGCAAGATCAGCGTAGTCAAGCGACTGCCAAACTTGCATTTGCTCTTTGGAAATTTTTGGAAGGTCCGCAGGTACATAAAGACCCCCATCTGGTGCCAAGCCAGTTAATAGAACTTGTTCAAAGTTTTGGGGCTCACTACCGCCTCGAGTACTAATGTATTTCATGCCAGCAAACCGACTCTAAGCCGCCTCTCCATGAAAGGGTTCAACACGAATACGATTTATTTTCCCAGCAACATCTTCTAATGCTTCGATAGCATCGATTGCTTTATTTAATTGACGCTCTTCTGCAGAGTGCGTAAGGATAATAATCGGCACTGTTTCGCTAATCGCTTCCTTTTGTATCACCGCCTCAATACTGATGTTATGAGCTTGCAGAATACTTGAGATTCTCGCCATGACACCTACGCGGTCCATTGCTGGAATACGCAAATAATATTCAGCGTTAATGTCTTCAATATCCACAACTGATACATCGCTGTGCATTTCTTGATAACCCAGCGGTGGATAAACTGGAGATGTAGCTCCGCTTTGAATGTGTCTACAAAGGTCTACTAAATCTGCAACAACAGCAGATGCAGTTGCCTCAGCCCCTGCTCCTGGACCATTATAGAGAGTAGCTCCTACAGCATTGCCATGGACCAATATAGCATTTCCTACACCATTCGAGTTTGCCAATAGGCGTGATTTAGATAAAAGCGTTGGGTGCACACGCATTTCAACACCTTTCTCTGATCTACGAGCAATTCCAAGATGCTTAATACAGTAACCTAGTTCATCTGCATAACTAATGTCTTCTGGAGTAATTTGGCTAATTCCTTCCGTGTAAGTCTTGTTAAATTGAAGTGGAATACCAAATGCTATAGAACCCATTATTGTTAATTTGTGCGCAGCATCGATACCTTCGACATCAAAAGTCGGATCAGCTTCGGCATAGCCTAGTTCCTGAGCCTCTATTAAGACTTCATCAAATTTGCGCTTCTTCGAAGTCATTTCTGACATTATGAAATTGCCAGTACCATTTATAATACCAGCAAGCCAATCTATCTTATTGGCTGCCAGGCCTTCACGTAATGCTTTTATTATCGGAATACCACCTGCTACGCTGCTTTCAAAGGCAAGCGTCACATTATTTTCCTGTGCCAATTGAAATAATTCATTTCCATACTCTGCTATCAGCGCTTTATTTGCAGTAACGATATGCTTGCCATTAACTAAAGCTTGTCGAATCACCTCAAGCGCAGGATCAACTCCTCCAATAGTTTCAATCACTACATCGATTGATTCGTCATTGACCGCATCCAGCGGATCATTGCTAAGATTTTCTATGCCACTTAGTTTTTCAGGATCAAGGGTACGAGTAGCGATACGGGTTACCTTTAATTCAGCACCCAAACGTAGGCGCAATTCTTCGGCATTTTTTTGAAGCAAAGCTAACGTTCCCCCGCCGACAGTGCCTAGTCCGCAGATTGCAATATTGAGGCCTGTTCTATTTCCGTTATTCACACTTTTCCCACTAGCAGTATTTAAACCATCATTATAGCCAATGAATCACATCCACCTTTCGCCATCACTGCAATTTAGTGCATTCAATAATCGCAATGGCCCCGCATAACCATAAATTATACTGGAATCGAACAATAAACTCAGCCGCAGCCAAGTTTTCCTCTACTGGATTAGAAGATCAATATTTGGAAACAGTGCAGAGACTAATAGAAAGCTCGCCAAGTGGCGGCTCTATAAGTATTCAGGATAGCGCATCTGTGGCTAGTTGAGATTAAGCATTGCCACCAAGCGCTCAACATCCATATAACCGGGGATGAGTCTTCCATCAGGAAAAATCAAAGCCGGTGTTCCAGAAATACCTATTTGATTTCCCAGGTCATAGTGGGAAAGGACAGGTGTATCACACTCACGAGCTGGTAAGTTTTGTCCATTCTTAGCTTGAGTTAATGATTTGTGGCGGTCATCAGAACACCAAACAGAGATCATCTTGTCATAGGAATCTGCAGCTTCTCCCCCACGGGGATAAGCTAGATACCGAACCTGAATTCCCTGAGCCATTAGTGCTTCCAGGTCGCCATGGAGTGCTCGGCAGTATGTGCAATCAACATCTGTAAATACAGTCAAGGTTGCCTGAACGTCGACCTCAGGAGAAAAGATAATCATTTGTTCTTCCGGAATTCTTGCGATGCGCTCGAGAATTCGAACTTGTCGAGTCCCTGACGAGAGGTTCATCAAACCTGCTGCTGTAGTTTGGTACATGTCGCCGGCAAAGAGATAATCGCCTGATTCATCACTGTACAAAAGCTCGCCGGTATCCAATTCGATTTCATAGATACTTGTAAGCGGAGTTTCTTTAATTGCGAGGATTTCGAGTTGTCCTTGCGAGGAGACTTCAATCGCTTGCACAAGTTTTTCCTGCAGCGCTTGAGGACCACTAAGCGTTTGAGCTTGAACACTAGTTATCAGCGGAGACATCACAAAAAAGAGGAGTAATCGCGTCATATTGATTTTCATCTCGTTTCTCCAAGAGTTCTTGGTACTGAGTCTATTGCGTTTTATGCATGAAAAGAAGGCCAGATAACACCCAAAGCAATTCGTATTTGTCATAATTTGTGACGAATCAACCCAAAATTTGTCGCCTCAAAGAAAGTATTTTGGTTTTGGCGCAGAACTCACCAGAAAGCAGAATTGAGTTACTTCCTGCTAAGTCCTATTGAGAGCCTGATACTAGGGAAGAGTATCTGCTTAAGCTTCTGATTTCTTATCAAGCTTTTCAGTAATCCGAGCAGCTCGACCAGTAAGTTCGCGCAAATAATAGAGCTTCGCCTGACGCACATCTCCGCGGCGCTTTAATTCCACACTGTCGACCAAAGGACTGTATGCCTGGAATGTTCTTTCAACGCCAACGCCATGGGATATTTTGCGGACTGTGAAGGAAGAGTTCAAACCGCGATTACGTCGGCCAATAACGACTCCTTCGAAAGCCTGTAGCCGCTCACGATCACCTTCCTTGATCTTAACCTGGACTACTACAGTGTCACCCGGACCGAATTCTGGCAACTCTTTTACCATTTGCTCGTCTTCGATTTTTTGGATGATTTTATTCTTACCCATCTTTTCTGCTCCTGAATTCAGCGTAATTATTCTATCTCTCTACGTCTGATATTCGTTGATAAACTGTTCTAAAATTTCTTGTTGGTCATCACTTAGCTTGTTTCTGTCTATTAAATCAGGTCGTTTTAACCACGTTGCGCCTAAGCTTTGCTTTAAGCGCCATCTGTCTATCGCTCCATGGTCTCCAGTAAGCAAGACCTTTGGCACCTCTTTTCCAGCAACTACCTGGGGCCTTGTATATTCTGGGCAATGCAGCAGCCCACTGCTAAAACTGTCCTGCTGGGCTGAACCGTCATCGCCGAGAGCTCCCGGCTGAAAACGTATTATGGCATCAATCAGGGCCATAGCAGCCAGCTCTCCGCCGCTAATCACAAAATCACCTAGCGATAATTCTTCATCGATTTCGCTTTCGATTACCCGGTTATCGATTCCCTGATACCGACCACATACAAGTGCTAATCTTTCTAAAGACGCCAAATCAACAATGTCCTGATTTGTGACATGCCTACCTTGTGGTGAAAGATAGACAACCTTGGTATCTTGCTGATGCCCATGCAATCCATGTTTGGCGGCATGAATCGCTGCTATCAATGGCTCAGTCTTCATTAACATGCCCGGGCCACCACCGAATGGCTTGTCATCAACTGTGCGATGCTTGTCTTTTGTATAACCTCTAGGATTATAAAAATTCAAAGACACTAACCCTTGTTTGACTGCTCTGCCACTAATACCCCAATCGGTTATTGCGGCGAACATCTCCGGAAACAGGGTGACTACATTGACTTGCATTGCCCGCCCCTCTGACTAGCTCGAATAATTACCTTATTCTAAATAGTCTGCTTCCCAATCGACTACTATCTTCCCCGTCCTGGTATCTACATTCTTTATTACCGCTTCCTTTATGTAAGGAATCAGTCTTTCCTTCTCATCGATACTACTAATACTCGGTGCTACTTCAAGCACATCATTTGCTCCGGTCTCCAGCAAGCGAACTACTGAACCGAATACCTGCCCCTTCTGGTTACTGACTTCCATGCCTTCTAATTCATGCCAATAGAAACTTCCATCTTCCAATCCCGGCAATTTTTCCGCAAAAACCGTCAACTCTAATCCAGTTAACTGCTGAGCAATATCTGGATCGTCATACCCTTTGAAGTGAACAATCAAACCTTTGGCTAACTGCTTGGATTCGCTTATTTCCAATACTTGCCAACTCTCATCGATCTCCACGAATAGCTCAGAATACTCTAGGATGTTTTCTGGTTGTATAGTGAAGGAATTTAGCCTGAGCCAGCCTTTGATTCCATGAACCTTACCAATCTGACCCAGCACCACTCTCTTACTTACACTTTCTCCGCTATTACTCATAGCTTAAGCAGTGAATAGGCTTGTTAAGCCTCAGTACTAGAGGCGGTTGCGGCATCTTTCGCAAGGGTAGAAACACGCGGACTAACCTGTGCTCCCTGAGTTTGCCAATAAGCCATGCGCTCTAGATCGAGTCTTAACCGCTCTTCCTGGCCGCGGGCCATAGGATTAAAAAAACCGATGCGCTCAATGTAACGACCATCTCTTGACTTGCGACTGTCACTCACAGTGATGTGATAGAAAGGCTTTTTCTTAGCACCACCACGCGATAAGCGAATTGTCACCATATGTAAGTACCTGTTAATTAATCAGTAGTTGCCTGGGGTTTTGGCAAAAATCGGGACTTTGCAACCACCCAGATAAAAAGGCGGGTATTCTATGCCAATTGGATCCTTATTGGAAGCGCTGAAATACCCGATTTATGAGGGTTTTCGCGGAATACCTAATGGCTCTGCCAAGGGCAATTTTGAAGAGTTTAGTGTCGGGTAAATTTTCCACCCGGAAAGGGTGGCATTCCACCTGCTCCACCTCCAGGACCGTGCATACCCCCTATCCCGCGCATCATATTGGCCATGTTGCCACCTTTCATCTTCTTCATAACCTTCTGCATTTGCTTGTGCTGTTTCAACAATCTATTTAAATCCTGGATTTGCGTGCCAGAACCTTGGGTGATTCGTCGCTTGCGAGAGCCATTCAACAAGTCAGGATTTGTTCGCTCGCGCATTGTCATGGAATTAATAATGGATTCCATACGTCGAAATTGAGAATCATCGACCATATTCGCAGCACCTGGGGGCAATGCCCCGACCCCAGGCATCTTATCCATTATACTGCTAACTCCTCCCATGTTTTGCATTTGCTTCAATTGCTCCTTAAAGTCTTCAAGGTCGAATCCCTTGCCCTTTTTAATTTTACGAGCGAGCTGTTCAGCCTTTTTCTTATCTACTTTCTTTTCAGCTTCTTCTATTAATGAAAGCATATCGCCCATCCCAAGGATGCGAGATGCAATACGATCGGGATAGAAAGGCTCTAAGGCTTCTGCTTTTTCGCCCATGCCGATAAATTTGATCGGTTTACCGGTTATATGTCGTACCGACAATGCTGCACCACCACGAGCATCACCATCGGTTTTTGTTAGCACGACACCTGTTAACGGCAGTGCATCATCAAATGCTTTTGCTGTATTTGCAGCGTCTTGGCCAGTCATAGCGTCGACAACAAACAGTGTTTCAATTGGATTTAGCTGTGTATGCAGCTGCCGAATCTCCGCCATCATTTTTTCATCAATGGCGAGGCGACCCGCCGTATCAACAATCAGAACATCAATGAATTTTCGTTTTGCTTCTTTTAAAGCGGCAGCTGCAATAACTTCAGGTGATTGCTCAGAATCACTAGCAAAAAACTTTACACCGACTTCAGTTGCTAAAGTTTCTAATTGTTGAATTGCTGCCGGACGGTAAACGTCAGCCGAAACCACCATGACTGATTTTTGGGATTGTTCTTTAAGAAATTTAGATAATTTAGCGACGGTAGTGGTTTTACCAGCGCCCTGAAGTCCAGCCATCAGGATCACTGCTGGGGGGGTCGCTTTTAAGTCGAGACCGGCATTAGCCGAACCCATAATTGCTTCGAGCTCAGCTTGAACTATTTTAATAAGAGCCTGACCCGGCGAAAGACTTTTTGCTACTTCTTGGCCAACAGCACGCAAGCTCACTCGATCAATAAATTCTTTAACGACCGAAAGCGCAACATCAGCTTCGAGCAATGCTCGGCGCACCTCGCGCAGAGCCTCTTGAATATTATTTTCAGTAAGCGTTGCCTTACCGGTTATCTTGCGAAAAGTACCCGATAGTCTTTCAGTCAAATTATCAAACACGATGTAGGTCTACGTCCAAGTGCCAGCGGTAGATTATAGCCAATTCACAATGACCAGACCATTCAAACTAAGATCAAGCATTCCGCAACCGATTCTAGCGATGATGGACTAAAATAACGCTATCAACCGATAGCTGCTATATGCGACACTTTCAAGGCAACCCGACCGGCTAAATTTGATGCAAGTTACCGTAGTATCAGGCTTATTTGCTGTTTTCTTCTACTTGATAGGCTCAATCTTTCAAGGTATGAACTTCGTTTCAAATAAAGATGTGAAATCCAAGGTTTTTCTTTTCGGTGCTATCGCAGTGCTTGCCCATGCCATTAGTGCCTATGGCGTAATTAGAACGACAAATGGTTATCACTTCGGAGTTACCGAAATATCGACTTTAATTGCTGTTTCCATTTCGATCCTGGTGCTGATCAGCAGCATTCACAAACCACTAGACAACTTATTCTTAGGGCTATTCCCCTTAGCGATCATCTCAATAATTGCATCACTCACTATTTCAAGCGATTTTCCTCCCACCAACCTAAGCCTTGGACTCGCGAGTCATGTCCTTATTTCCATCTTGGCTTACAGTTTTATTACTATCGCGGCCGTACAAGCAGGTTTTCTTGCTTATCAAAACCACCAGCTAAAACATCATCAAGTGAGTGGTTTCATCAGTAAATTTCCTCCTTTACAAGACATGGAGGCTTTTCTGTTCGAACTTTTATGGGTTGGGCAGATGCTACTCAGCTTAGGTATTCTTGCTGGATTGATTTTCATTGATGATATTTGGGGCAGAGATGGAGTAATTCATAAAACTTTCTTCTCTGTTCTGGCGTGGGTCGTGTTTGCAGTCTTACTATGGGGACGTCATCAATTAGGCTGGCGTGGAGTAACAGCTATTCGCGGCACGCTTACAGGATTTGGTTTTCTTATCATAGGATTCTATGGCTCTAAGTTTGCGCTTGAATATATTCTTGGTTAGACGCAAATTAAACACGTGTATCAGATAACTAATCTCTCACTATATTTGTATCTACTGTAATAATTTCTTCTAAGGCCAGGTACTTTCTCGACTGAATCTTAGTAATTTTATTTAATCCACTTTTAATCGCCAAACCCATTTTAAAAGATCCTCCAGGATCTATTAGCCAAAACTGCCATTGATCTGCATCATCATTACGCTCGGCGGAAAAATCGACCAATACTCGATGATCTGACGGAAAGCTGTAACTAAAATGCTGCAAAGAAATAGCTAAACCCAAACCACAAGCTTTGATATAGGCCTCTTTCAAGGTCCACAGGTCGTAGAAACGTGAAAGTTGTTCAGCTTCTGACAATGCGAATAAATCTGCTACTTCCGTTGGTGAAAAATAGCGATCGGCTACTTTGAGCAAGCGGCGTGGTTTATTTCTCGATTCAATATCAACACCAATTGATTCATTGTTGGCAATAGCTAAGACTAACCGGTCGCCTGAATGGGACAAATTAAAAAATAAAGCATGGCCTTTTCCTGCTATTTCGATGGTGGGTTTACCATAGTCATTTTCAACAAACTTCCAAGCTGCTGGAGGTAGTTCTGCATATTGGCTTAAAGTTCTGCGAATCAACATACGGCCAAGTAGAAATTGTTTTCGGCGCCGTTCAGAGGTGTAACGTTGGTAGCGCTCTGCCTCCTGGTCAGTCAGCGAGGTGATACAATTCTCTTCTAGTTCGGATACGTTAAACTCCGCCTGATCGGCATACCAAAGATGAATGTCTGAGTCTTCTAGTTTCAGCATATATTAGGCATTCAAATCAAGAACACAATGCAACTGTTTGCGAGAAATTCGATTTTCACTAGGATAGGCGTAGGCATTATTAACATACTGAATATCCTCAATCTTAATTGATTGATTGACATGGCTATGACCATAGATATGAATATCTGGTTTTAAGATTTTTACTTGCTTACCCAAAGATTCACTCCCTAGAATAGGATAAACCTTTCTGCGACTTTCTGGAATATAAGATGGCATAACATCTATTCTCGGAAGAAAATGCGAATAACTAATTACCAGTTCATTTCTTACGGTTAATTTATCTTGATTTAATTTCAAGAAATAGTTGTTTATATCTTTGCTATTTTCAAGATGAGCCGGCCATTGGCAGGCACGAAAATCTCTCCACGCCCGATTTAAATAGCGATCAGGTTCGCCGAAAGAAAAGTCGTACCAACTAAACATTGGCACAACACTTAGTTTGCCGTAATGACAGACATTAGTTTGAATTCCGAGCTCATTACTAAGGGATTGTACTGCCTTAAATTTCTTCAACGAGCAATCATAATGGTCATCTTCGATCCACAATTCATGATTGCCGGGCACAAAATGAACAGCCTTAAATTTACCAGTAAGGGAATTAAAAACCTGCACCAGATCATTAAGATCATGACTAATATCACCTGCCAAGATAACTATATCACTCTTATATTCAGAGGAATTTAGTGAAAGAACCCAGTCCATGTTCTCTGGGTAATCAGCATGCAAATCTGAAACCGTATAAACTTTCATTAATTTCAGTAAATCCTATCGGTTCGAAACCAAAAGCTCGCAAAACAAATAGTAGCATCTGATCTTCACATCGCAATTTCAGAGATTCGAAGAAGTCTTTTGGATTGAAAGTGGGGCAGTAACTGCCCTTAAACGAGCGATAAAATCTATTTCACAATAGATTTCGCAGCCGAAGAATTTTGCTTTATAAAATCTGCTAATAACAAATACTCTTCCCTTCTCGGATCAGACTTACGCCACGCCATGCCTATTTCACGACTTACGTTCTCGCCAGAAAAGTGGCGTAATTGTAATTGAGTATCTCCCAAGACATCCGCATCAACAGACATCGCTGGTAACAAAGTTACACCTAAACCATTAGCCACCATTTGCACTAAAGTATGCAAACTCGTGCCTTGATAGATAAGATCTGACTCTGCCTTTTCAAGTTTGCATGCTTCTAAAGCGTGATCTCGGAGACAATGCCCCTCTTCCAAAAGCAACAAGCTTTCTCCTTTTAATTGCGCCTGTTTAATTTGTTTTGATTTTTCCAATTGATGACCGGGAGAAAGGCACAAAAGGAACTCGTCTTTAAACAGACTTATGGTTTCCATTTCAGGCAGAGCATAAGGCAATGCGAGGATAACCAAGTCTAGCTGTCCCTGCCTTAATTGTTGGTATAGCTGTGAACTCAAATCTTCTTTCAAATAAAGTTTAAGTTTCGTATAGTTCTTTCTTAAATCTTTAAGTAGATGCGGCAGCAAGAATGGGCCAATCGTAGGTATGACACCGAGTCGAATTTCTCCTGCCAAGGCCTCATTATGGATTTTGGCCAAACTCACAAAATCCTCGACATCACCAAGAATCAAGCGAGCCTGATCCAGAAGACGATCACCTAACGGAGTGATCAGGACATTCTTTTTGCTGCGCTCGAAAATCACTACTCCCAGCTGAGATTCAAGCTCCTGAATAGCCGCAGAAAGAGTGGATTGAGTAACAAAACAAGATTCAGCAGCCTTGCTGAAATGCCTGTGTTCAGCCACTGCGCATATATAGCGAAGTTGCTTTATTGAGGGGATCATGCTGCGGCATGGTAATCGAAAAAAACGATTAACACATTAAAAAAATCAATTGGATTTGATGGAACTCAAGACGTAAAGTGCGACCATCAAGTAAAGTAATTCTACTAAACTTGTTCAGAGGCTTAACTGGTATCTGATTTGGCAATATTAACGGGAGAAAAGTAATGTCGCTCAAAGGATCTAAAACTGAAGAAAACTTAAAGGCAGCGTTCGCTGGCGAATCTCAGGCAAATCGCCGCTACCTCTACTTCGCCCAGAAAGCTGATGTAGAAGGCTACAACGATGTCTCGGCTTTGTTTCGCTCCACAGCAGAAGGAGAAACGGGGCATGCCCATGGCCACCTAGAATATCTTGAGGAAGTTGGCGATCCAGCTACTGGCCTCCCCATTGGTAGCACTGAAGACAATTTGAAATCTGCGGTAGCAGGTGAAACTCACGAATACACTGACATGTATCCCGGCATGGCAAAAGATGCACGAGACGAAGGGTTTGATGAAATTGCCGATTGGATGGAAACCCTTGCGAAGGCTGAACGCTCTCACGCAAATCGTTTCCAAAAAGCTCTAGATGCGCTAGACGAGTAAGAAAAATCTTAGTCCCTGCCGGTACAATTACGGCAGGTTTCTCGTTTTACACTAAAAAATATCCGGAGACCATTGATGTCTGATCAAGGTAGAGAAGGAGGCCTTGGCGCGCCTACCAGACACCCTCTCAATCAAAACGACCCTGAATTTTGGGACGAAGAAGATCTCAATAAAGAGTTAGAACGAGTCTTTGACATATGCCATACCTGTCGTCGCTGCGTTAGCCTTTGCAATTCATTCCCTACACTGTTCGACCTGGTGGATGATTCGGAAACGATGGAAGTTGATGGTGTAGCTAAGGCCGATTACACCAAGGTGGTCGATCAATGCTATCTCTGTGATTTGTGTTATCTCACAAAATGTCCATACGTTCCGCCACACGAATGGAACGTAGACTTTCCGCATTTAATGCTGCGAGCGAAAGCAATTAAATTTAAGAAAGGCGATACTAAATTCAGGGATCGAATTATTACCAGTACTGATACCGTGGGCAAACTTGCCAGTAAACCAGTGCTTAATTCACTAGCTAACTGGGGTACTAAATCAACCCTTTCACGCAAGCTTCTTGACTCAGCTTTTGGCATTCATAAAGAAGCCAAACTTCCCCCTTATAATAGCGAAACAGCAAGGGAGAAAAACTCTGCGCTGATGTTTGATCCTGCTGTTGCAGGAAGCAATAGCGAAACTACGACATCAAATCAGAAAGATGAACGGGTCACATTATTTACAACTTGCTACTGCAATTACAATGAGCCTTCAATTGCTGGTAGCTTGATCAAAGTTCTCCAACATAACAAAGTCGAGGTAGAGCTAGCGCCTAGAGAGCACTGTTGCGGTATGCCCAAATTGGAGCTTGGTGATCTAAAGTCCGTTACTCGATTAAAAGAACAGAATATTCCTATACTTTACCAAGCAGTGCTAAGGGGCAATGCAATTGTCGCAGCTGTTCCGTCATGTGTATTAATGTTTAAACAAGAACTCCCACTAATGTTTCCAGATGACGACCAAGTTCAAGCCGTAGCCGCTGCTTTTTTCGACCCATTCGAGTTTCTGTACAGGCTGAATAAAGAAGGAAGATTAAATACCAATTTCCTGCATAAATTAGGCAACATAAGCTATCACGTTGCCTGTCATCAGCGGGTACAGAACATTGGACCAAAAACAAAACAAATATTGGAACTCATCGGAGGTACATCCGTAAAAAACATTGAACGCTGCTCTGGTCACGATGGTACTTATGGAATAAAGAGCGAGACTTTAAAATATGCCAACAAAATAGCGAAGCCTATTGTACGCCAAATCAAGCAGCAAGAGCCCGACTACTATGGAAGCGACTGCCCCATCGCTGGCAAACACATTGAAAACAATCTTGAAGGCGGACAAGTTGCTATACATCCTATCGATTTGTTAAGAATTGCCTATGGCATTTAGTCTAACTAATTACGAATATTATACTGCGATCAATCTCCGAAATATTAACGGACAAAGAAACCAATGAAAAAAATGACTACGGCAGATCTCATGCCTATAGAGGCTTATGAAGCTCAGAGACCTGCCATTCGACAGGCAATCATGGAGCATAAGAAAACTCGACGGGTAGAACTCGGACCAAATGCGATGCTCCATTTTGAAGACTACATGGTGATGCGCTATCAAATCCTTGAGCTTATGAGGGTGGAAAAAATTAGTAGCGAAGATGAACTGCTTGAAGAGCTAGATGCCTATAACCCGCTAATTCCCGATGGATCGAACCTAAAAGTCACATTTATGCTGGAATATCCTGACCCCGATGAAAGAGCTGAACGCCTCAGCCAACTCATTGGCATCGAAGAGATGATCTCGATCCAAATAGAGGGGCACGATGCTGTCTACCCCATAGCGAATGAAGACTTACCTCGCTCAACCGATGAAAAAACATCGGCTGTGCATTTTCTTCGCTTTGAGTTTACCCAAGAGATGATCGACTCGGCAAAATCTGGAGCTAACTGGACGATTCAAAGTGAACATTTGAATTATCAACATTCAACGAATCCACTGAGAGCAGAAATCAGCCAATCCCTGCTCCGAGATTTTACGTAGATCCCCTCGACTGCTTGTAGACTTGATTATCTGCCTGATCATCCTCTCAACCTCAGTGTATTGTGGGGCTTACCTGCTTCAGTTACCATCTCCGTCCTAGATTAATCAAACACACCGGGAATTTATATGATCAATCCTATGAAGTTATCAAAGAGTGTAATTGCGATTCTTGCCTTGAGCATTGGAGCTATTTCAATAGCTGATCATCATGATGAGACTATCCAGTTAACTTCAATCGGTTCTATTCACTCGACTAACTTTGGAATTGATCAGAGTGAAATTGAAGATATCAAACGCGCCATGCAAGCTGCGGTAGACGAAGAATTTTTGCCCGGAGCACTGCTACTAGTTGGCAACAGCAAGGGGATTGGATTACTTGAAACTGTCGGTATGGAAGGCCCGGAGAGTTCGACGCCAATCAACAAAGATACCATCTTCCGCATTTATTCAATGACCAAGCCAATAATCAGTGTCGCCATTATGACAATGGTCGAAGATGGCATTATTAATTTGAATGATCCTCTCGAAAAATACATTCCTGAGTTCGCAAACTTGCAGGTGATCAATCGGGAATCTGGTGAAACCCGACCTGCTGAATCTTCGATTACTATTGAGAATTTATTAACCCATGAATCAGGCATAATCCAAGCAATTTTCTCGCCGGGCAGTGATCTCGGCAAAATGTACGCCAATGATTTACAGGGTGATCTAACAGCGCAAGAGTTCGCCGCGAGACTAGGGCAACTCCCCGTATATTTCGAACCAGGAACAGCCTGGCATTATGGCCACTCCACTGATGTGCTCGGTGCTGTTCTTGAAGTAGCTGGCGGGAAGTCACTCGATCTGGTTTTAGCAGAAAGAATATTCGAGCCTCTAGGCATGGATGAAACCAGCTTCTGGGTTCCTGTAAGTAAAAAGTATCGTATTGCTGAACCTATTCACGGTGTTATGGGAAATAACACAGCTCCTCGCAAAATGTTGTCCGGCGGTGGCGGACTCAACTCAACAACCGAAGATTACGTCCGGTTTGCAGAAATGCTTTTAAATGGCGGGATTTATCGTGACAATCGTATTATCGAGGAATCAACACTCGATCAAATGCGGGTAAAGAAAATTGGCGATGATGGTGTTTCCCGTGAATTTTTCTTTTACGGCAACGCGGGTGACTGGGGCTTAGGGTTTCATTTACAACCTACGACCGACGACAGTAACGGCCCACACAATTATGGTTGGCGAGGGATCGGCGGAACATTTTTTGCTGTCGATGAAGAAAATGATTTCTACATGATTTATATGGAGCAGAAGAGGGGCGGACCCGGCGGATCACCCTTCGATGCCAACATAGCGCAGCGTATGATTTATGAAGCTATGGCAGATTAGACAATTAATCTAACCAAAAAATAACAGGGGCTTTTGTCTCATAGTCCCGCTTACTTTCCCACACACTTGTGAGAGTAGCGAAATTGGCTAATTAAAACTGGCACGAAGGACGAGTTTATCTATGAGGTTTTGTCATCAATGTGCCGCACCCCTAATTGTTCGCATCCCTGCCGGCGACGATAAACCTCGGCACTGCTGCGACGACTGCGATACGATCTTTTATCAGAACCCTAAGAATGTAGTTGGAACGCTGCCTACATACGAAAATAAGGTCTTGCTTTGTAAGCGCGCAATTCAGCCAAGAATTGGGAAATGGACGCTCCCTGCGGGATTTATGGAAAATGGTGAATCAAGTCTATTGGGTGCCATTCGCGAAACGGAAGAAGAAGCTGGAGCGCAGGTTACGGTTAACGGCGACTGCCTATATACGCTCTTCAATCTACCTACTATAAATCAAGTTTATATGTTTTTCCGTGCCGATTTAGCGAATTTAAATTTTGCCCCAGGCATTGAATCTGAAGAAGTGGCCTTGTTTACCGAGGAAGAGATTCCATGGGCTGATATCGCTTTCCCTGTAGTTAAAAGCACCCTAGAGCATTAT